>Ga0265293_10003571_pt1 | contig 28723 bp, 22 predicted proteins | sample Munlanlewell138R_FD_192505 | JGI IMG/M metagenome (GOLD analysis project Ga0265293, IMG submission 192505) | Leachate microbial communities from a municipal landfill in Southern Ontario, Canada - Leachate well 138R | ecosystem: Engineered > Solid waste > Landfill > Unclassified | place: Canada... | reverse complement strand
AGTGAATAAATGATTTATTGTTCCCAAGAACTTAGCAAAAACAATGTTTTTGACAAGGGGGTATTCATCAAAAACGCCAAATCACGCAGTTTAAAAAACTGCCCGCGATTAAGCCGAAAATAAAGATTGAAACCAAAATATAGCAAAATAGAAAATCCATATCCTCTTAATCTGTCAATTCAATGCGTTGTTTCATTTTAGCATATCCGCAAAAACAAAAAACCGCGATCATGTAATCACGGTTTTTTGCAAAATTAACTAATCGGCTTGGGCGCAATCATCCAGATCCGTCGGCGCATGAGTCTTCTCCATATTGCCGCCATGAGAAGCGGTATACCAAGTATCCGTTTGACCTTCAAATTTTGCGTAATAGCAAAATTTTTGATTATCCGCAGTAGCGGCATCATTCACAAGCCCGCAATATCCATTCGTATCACATGTGGCAAAACTTGGGTCTGCCGGAATTACTAAATAAGTTGTCGGGGTAGTAGCGGTATCGGCAATGGCAACACCAGCTGCATTAACGGGATTTGTCCCTGTTAACACGAAATAATGATCATCCGTGCCATAAACCATTTCTTGCGCTGAAATAATTTGGCGCATATCCGACATGCGTTTCGCGTCCCGCGCTTTTTGGCGCGCGCCGGTCATTGACACCAAAACCATTCCCGCCAAAATACCGATGATGGCAATCACCACCAACAATTCAATAAGAGTAAAACCCGTGTTTTTCTTTAATTGCATTTTTTTTATTTACTTAATTTAAATTTAAAAATAAAAACCAAAAAACCAAGATGTCGACCTTTTTAATTTTAACATATAACCGCATTATACCGCAACCGGCTAACATTTTGCAAGCGCTATATATTGAAGTTAAACTTCAATATACGCAATCCGCATTGGTTAAAATGCCAGGCATTGGGCGCAGGCGGGCGGATTTAACACATAATCGGTGCTGGCGCAAATTTCTTTGGCACCTTTATTGTTCACCACAAAATAACGAGTTTCTCCGGCCGCGCAATCTCCCGTCTCGGCCATTTTTGCCAGCGCGCAATAATATTTTCCCACCGGTATCGCCCCGCAAGACGCATTATTGGCAATCCAGACATATTTGTAGACCGCGTCGTTAACTGGATCAGTCAGTCCTGCCAAATACTGCTTGCCCGCGGCGTTGACCGCCGCCGGAATCTCTCCCACTAAAAGTTCGGATTGAACGTAACTCCCATCATCGTTCATAATAAATTCTTGCGCCGAAGGAATTTGCCGCAAATCCGCCAAACGGCGCGAGTCGCGCGCACGAACGCGCGAATTACCCGTGGAAACCGCGATCAACCCCGCCAAAATCCCGATAATGGCAACTACCACCAATAATTCAATTAACGTAAACCCTTGGCTTTTTCTACGCATTTTCATATTTGTTGTACGATTGCGCAAGGTTTCACCTTGCAAGCTTGCAAGGTGAAACCTTGCAAAGTTATGCAAACTTGCAAGACGAAACCTATCACAGCTATGACTACACGCTACCCATTGATTGATACAGCGGAATCATCACCGAGGCGACCACGCCGCCCACCAGCAAACCCAAAACGATGATCAGCGCGGGCTCGATTAGAACCAGCATGCCGTCAATCGCCCTTTCGGCTTCTTTTTCATAAAAATTGACCATCACCAGCAAGCTTTTGTCCAGCGATCCGGTTTGTTCGCCCACCAAAATCATTTGGCAAAACATTGCCGGAAACAGCTCCTGATATTCAAAAAGCGACGCGGAAACCGTTTTCCCTTTGCGCACCCCCTCGGAAGTTTTCGCGATCGCGCGGCGGTAAACATTGTTGCCCACAATCATCCCGGTAATGTCCAGCGCGCGCGTAATCGGAATGCCCCCAGCGATCAAGGTGGACAGATTATCGGCAAAACGGCTCACATAAAGCATCCTCAAAAGATTGCGAAAAACCGGCAAACGCAAAGCGAGATTATCAAAAAATTCCTTGCCAAGCGCGGTGCGGGAAAACCGTATCGTCACAATCACTATTGTAATTGTCGCGAAAAGCACCACCAAGCCGCCAAAGCCCCGAATAAAATCGGTGGCGGCGATAACAAATTGCGTGAGCGGCGGCAGTTCCATTTCCGTGCCGGTGAGCATGCTTGTCAAGTTGGGCATCACAAAATAGCTCAAAAGAAAAAGCACGGCAAACATCACCGCGATAATAACCGCCGGATACACCATCGCGCCCTTCACTTTTCCCGACAAATAATATTGTTTTTCCAGATAATCGGCCAAATAATTAAACTGTTCGGAAAGGTTGCCCGACACCTCGCCGGCATTGACCATCGCGACAAAAAATCCCGAAAAAATATCCGGGTATTTGGATAACGCCGCCGAAAGCGGAGACCCCGCTTCAACCATTTGGGAAATTTTTATGATTTTTTCTCGAAAGCTTTGATTTGAAAGCTGGCCGCCAATCACGCGCAGTGCTTCCACAAGGGGCACGTTGGCGCGAAACATCACCGCCAGCTGGCGCGAAAAAACCGCGACATCTTTATTGGATACGCCCTCAAAAATACGGATTTGCCCCAAAACCCCTTTATTTTCGCTTTTCAAAAAAGTGATAAAAAGCCCGTCATTGCGCAAAATTTCCGCCGCCGCCTGGCTGGACGCGGCCTGGATCGATCCCGACTTCACCCGCCCGTCTTTTGTTCGAGCTTGATAAATAAACTTCATATTAAAATTCTAAATCCTAATTTCTAAATCCTAAACAAATTCAAATGTCAAAATCCAAATATCAAAACTGCATAATTTTACGCTCTTGTTTTGAATTTTAATTTTTGGATTTTGAACTTGTTTTGAGTTTAGAGTTTATTGTTTGGAATTTTTTAGATGAGAGCTTCCAACTCCTGGGGGTTTAACGAACAAGACATCGCTTTTTGCAACTCGATATCTCCGCTTTTGACCAAATTCGCCAGCGATCTGTTTAATGAAATCATTCCGTCTTTTGAGCAAGTCTCAATGGTTAAAGGAATTTCGTGAATTTTGTTTTCACGAATCAAATTGCCCACCGCGAAATTATTGAAAAGGACCTCGCAAGCCGGCACCATCCCGCTTTTTCGCGAAGGAAGCAAGCGCTGGGAAACGATCCCCAACAAAGAAGAAGAAAGCTGGGCGCGCACCTGCGCTTGTTGTTCGGCGGGGAAAGAATCAACCACGCGATGAATGCTTTGCGCCGCCGAATTGGTGTGCAGAGTCGCAAAAACCAAATGGCCGGTTTCGGCCGCCGTAAGGGCGGTGCTGATTGTTTCCGCGTCGCGCATCTCGCCAATCATAATTACATTCGGATCCTGGCGAAAAACAGACCTCAACGCCATGGAAAAAGAATAGGTGTCCGTATTGAGCTCCCTCTGCTCGATCACCGACGCGTCGGGGGCGAATAAATATTCAATCGGATCCTCGATGGTTATAATATGATCGCAACGCGAATGATTGATCGCGTCGATAAACGCCGCCAGCGTCGTTGACTTTCCGTGGGATGCCGGTCCGGTGATTAAGGCAAAGCCTTGTTCGGCTTCAATAAATTTTTGCATCACGGGAGGCAAATTGAGTTCTTGGATCGTGCGAATTTTATTGGGAACCAAGCGCAACGCCGCCGACACGCAACCCTTCTGAAAAAAAGCGTTGACGCGAAAACGCTCCTTTTCTTGAAAGGTATAAGAAAAGTCAATCTCTTTGAATTTTAAAAACTGATTTTGCTGTTCGGGGGTCATAAGGGCAAGCACCAAGCCTTGGCTGTCGCGCGCGGTAATTACCGGTTCTTTGGGAATCGCCCATAATTCGCCGTTAATGCGAATGATTGGCGGATACCCCGCGGAAATATGCAAATCCGAAGCGTTTTTCTCCACGGTGATGCCAAGATATTTTTGTAATGTTTGAGAATAATCCATATTTTAAATCAAAATTCAAAATTTAATGGTAAACAAAATCAAAATTCAAAATCAAAATTCAAAACGGAATTCTGTATTTTATTTTGATTTTAAATTCATAATTTTGATTTTGTTATTTGTTTATCATTTATAATTTTATTTTAATTTTTGGCGTTTAGGGCTTTTTCTATTTCTTGGGCAACTTCTCCCGGGGTAAAGTGCGCTTTAATCATAAAGCCGTCGGCGCCCAAATCAAGTCCTTTTTTTATCTCTTCTTTTTGCCCCAAATTTGAAAGAATTATGATTTTCATCCGATTGATTTGCGCCTCGGAAGTTTTGGCGCGCATCTCTTTCACGCGCCCCAAAACTTCCCAGCCGTCCAATTGGGGCAAGACAATGTCTAACACCATCAGATCGTATTCTCCGCCGGAAAGCTTTTGCACGCACTCCTCGCCGGTCATCGCCAAGTCCACGGCAAACCCCGCCTGCTTTAATTTGGTGTTGTATATGTCCGACAAAAAGGGGTCGTCTTCCACCACAAGCAGCCGCTTGTTTTTTTGATCGTCTTGGTCTGATTTTTGCGCCATAATTTTGAAATTATTATTTCTTTGAACTTTCATTTGACAGCTTCACGTTATATTTTTTTTACTTTATTTTATTATAGCTCATTTCCAAATAAATACGCAATTTTTACTCCGCTTAATTATAATCCAAACTGAAAGTAATCCACATTCAGTTTTTTTTATCAACAATCACCGCGCTAATATCTTCCTCGGTGGCCTTCAAAACTTCCTCAATTGTAGTCGTTCCTTTCAGCGCTTTCAAAATTCCATCTTGGCGCATCGTTATCAGTCCTTGGCGCTTGCCTTCGGCGTTTAAAGCTTTTTCGGAAAGATTCTTTAAAACAATTTCTCCCAACTCCGGAGTCATTTCAAGGGTTTCAAAAATCCCGACTCTTCCTGAAAAGCCTTGCCGGGCGCATTTGGGACATCCCTGCGGCTCCCAAATATAAATTGGCTCCGATAATTTCACGCCCCCGCGAGACTCTTCGGGAATTTCATTGAACTCGGCAATAATTTTTTCTTTCAAATAACCTGTCGCGGCCACTTTTTTTTTGCAATCGGGACAAAGCCGGCGCACCAAGCGCTGCGCCAGCGCCAAGATCAAAGTGGAGGGAATCAAATAAGATTGAATTTTTAAGTCAACCAAGCGAGGCACCACGCCCAGCGAATCGTTGGTGTGCAAAGTTGAAAGCACCAAATGGCCGGTAAGCGCCGAATGAATCGTCAACAATGCCGTTTCTTCATCACGTACCTCGCCAACCATAATCACGTCCGGGTCCTGACGCAAAATACTGCGCAGCCCGGAGGCAAAATCAAATCCGATTTCCGGCCTCACCTGTGACTGATTGACTCCCTCGCAAAAATATTCCACCGGATCTTCCAAGCTGATTATGTTTATTTTTTCGCTGTTTATTTTTTGCAATACAGCGTAAAGCGTGGTACTTTTACCCGATCCGGTGGGTCCGGTCACCAAAATCAATCCAAACGGCTCCTCAATCGCTTTTTCCACCAATTTGAGATTTCTGCCATCCAGACCCAAATCTTCAAATGTTTGATAATTGGCCTCCGGGTCCAAAATTCTCATCACCACTTTTTCTCCAAGCGCCGTGGGTAAAGTGGACACGCGAAAATCAATGCTTTTGCCATTGATGTTTGAAGAAAAACGCCCGTCCTGAGGCACGCGATTTTCGTCAATCTTCATATTTGACATGATTTTGATGCGCGCCAGCACCGCGCTCGCGATATTAAGCGGTAAAAAAATTGAGGAATAAAGCTGCCCCATCACCCGGAACCGCACGCGCAATTTTTTACGTCCCGGCTCAATGTGTATATCCGAAGCTTTTCCGTCAATCGCGTTGCGAATGATTACATTAACAATTTTGGCAATCGGCGCGTTTTCCACCGAAGAAATAACGTTTTCTTGCGGCTTGCGGGTCGAAGTGGTCTGGGTTTCCTCTTCTTGATACTGCTCCAAAGCCCTGCTCACTTCTTTTTTTAAATCGCGATATTTGGCTAAAATTACGTTAAAAATCCGCGGCGTGACCAAAAAAACCTGATAAGAAAATTCATTTTTGCGCGCCAAAAACTTAAGCGCTTCCTGCGCCTTTAAATCCTCGGGAGCAACCATGCCGATTGAAACCTCGTTCTTTTTTCGACTCAAAGGAATCATCCGGTAAAATTTGGCGGTTTCCTCGGGAATTATCTGTAAAATTTCCAGAGAAAAATTTTCGGGAGGTTCGGCAACAAAGGGAATTCCCAAAACTTGCGCTTTTAGCCCAAACAACTCCTCCTCTTCGATAAATCCGCGCGCGATAAGAATTTCCTCTTCTCCTTTTTCAGGATTATTTTTTAACTCGGTTTCAACCGCCAACGCCTGGTCATGGCTAATGGTTTTATTGTCAACAAGTTGTTTGATTAAAAACGGCATCCCGCGTATAAACAATCTTTTTGCCGAAACTATTCTTCGCCGCCCGAATCTTTATCGGCAGGTACATATTCAACAAAAGGATTGCGATTAGTGAAATCAATTTTCATCGGAGTAATTTCAGGGAACACCTCCAAAGACGCCAGATTCGGATCTTGCAAAACTTCCAAGTTAATTCCCGCGGGCATTGCCGGCGCATCGGAAATTTCAATCTCGCTTGTTTGCAAAAAATTCCAAAGCCAAAAGCCTCCGGCGGCCAGCAAGGCAATCACAAAAATTAAAATAACGATGTTCTTGCCCAAATTGCTTTTTTCTTCAAAAATAATCGCCATAAAATTAATTTTATATATTTGAGAGCGTTGAACAATTATTTTCTACTGCAATTTCCATCTTTCGGCTGCGAAAAATTCGTCAGTCGGCGGCAGACTTTAAGCCAAGTATGCCTTCTCCTTCCTCATTTTTCTCGCTCGAAAGCTGAAAATTTCGTTGCGAAAATAATTGTTCAACGCTCTCATTATTCATAATAATGAGCGGATAATTTTATTTCGTAATCAATGATTTGATCGTCTTGGCCGGCCGAATCATTTTTTGGCGCCGCCGCAATTTCCATATCCTGATTTTCTCCATTGTCTTTTTCTTTCGATTGCAGATTAATCGATTTTACCTTTATCAAGCGGCTTGACTTTTCAACGATCTGTAAAAAATTTTTCAAACTTTCATAATTTCCCGACAATCCGATATCAACCCCGTATTCCCGCAAAAGCAAGCTCGCGGTTTTTTCCGATGAATCCCGTCCGGCCGCCGGCAAAGAGCTGCTGCTCGATCCGCTTTGAGAATAGCTGATATTTTTTACCGCCAATCCGGATTGCATCGCCGCGGCCTGCGCAAAACTCATCAGCGCGGAGGCATCCGGATTATCGGGCAAAGCGGTTTCGATTTTTTTATAGCTTTCAGCGCATTGATCCAGCTGATCGGCAATCGCGACAAGCGCGTCATAATAATCGGTTCGTTTTTGAATCTCAACAATTTTTTCTTCGGCCTGCGCTCCAATCATCTGCGCTTCTTGATATTTTGGCAGTACTAAGAAAAAACCAAGAGCAAAGGCCGCCGACAATATTACAAAAGCCTCCAAATAATTTCTTGACATAGTTTATTGCTCAACAGCAACCGTTTCCAACTTTAAAGCGATGCCCGCTTCAAAATCAACGATGCCGTCGTCATTAATAGCCGATTTGAGAAGATTGGCGCTTTCCAAAACGCTGTCCGCGGATTCAAACAGCATAATTTGCCTTCCCACGTCCTGAAAGGTTTTGCTGTGTCCGGACAAAGACGCCGACATTTTTTCCAAATCAAGATTGCATTGCGAAAAATAAATTTTTTCCGGAACCAGAACTTCGAATTTGTTGAAAAAATTCGCCGCTGATCGGCGCTGGGACGCGATCTTGGAAAAATCTTCCAATTTTTGGCGCGCGACTTTAATTTTGCCCTCCAAATCTTTTTGTTCCTCGCTTTTCATTTTCGCCATTTGCATTGAAAGGCCGGCAAGGCGTTCACTCTCTTGCGCCGCCAAATGGCGCGCGTAAAAAAAGCCGCCGACAGCCAGCGCCAACAACAGCAGCGATACGTAAAAAACCATATTTTCCAAAAAGATTCCCTGTTTTTTGGGTGCCACATTGATCATATATTTTTTTAAATTTTACCGATTTTAATCCATGACGGCCGAATAATTGCATTTGCGACAAAAAAGTAATTTTGGTATTTTGATTATTTCGGCCTATTTTTGAATTCAAACGCGCGGCGCGCCATTCCCACCGCCACCGCGTACATGGGAGCCATTGATTTTATTTCCGCCTCAATCGCCGGCGGATATTTAATTTCTTTGAACGGATCTGCAATCTCAACTTTTTTTTGAAAATAACTGTCGAATTGTCCCTTAACTTCCGGAACCGCGACGACACCTCCGGAAATAATAATTTTGCCGATGTCCGCGCCCAGACAATGGCCAAAATCATTGATTGCCATTTCAATTTCTTTTAAAATTGGAGACATCGAATCACGCAATATGTTTCCCACATTATCTTTGATTTCCGGCTCGGCAAAGGCGATAAATTCCAACCCGTATTTTTCTTCAAATCGGCGGGCAGTTTGCCTGTCAATCGGCAAAGACTTGAAAAATTCCCGCATCAAATAATTTTGCCCCCGGTCAAAACTGTGCGAATAACGCAAAATATTTTTATGTACCAAGCTGCAAACCGTACTCTGAAAGCCGATATCAACCAAGCAAACCGGCCGCTCCTCGTCCTTGCCGATTAATACCTGGGCCAATCCGAACGCCTCGGCTTCCATTAAAATAATCTGCAGATTCGCTTTTTGGGCGATTTCTTTGTATTGGGCGATTATTTCATTGGGTATCGCCTCCACGGTAATTTCCACTTTTTTGGATTCGCCGTTTTGCTGCCCGACTTTCTGCCAATCCACGGTAACGCTGTCCATCGGCAAGGGAATGTGCTGGCGCGCCTCAAACATTACCGCTTCGCTCAATTCTTTTTCGGTCATTTGGGGCAGGGAAAAAGCGGTAAAAAAAGTTAGAAAGTCGGCGATTGAAAACGCGCATTCTCTGGTTTTTATTTTGGCTTCCGACAACACCGCTTGAATCACCTCGACAATTTCATCGGAAGACAGCGCCGTGATCGCTTTTTTTGAAAGAGGGGAAGAAACGCCTTCAACGGACTTGAAATCAATATAACCGTAATTCGACAAGGAAAAAGAATCGCCGGATTTTTCAATTTCGGCAATTTTAACCGAAGAAGTGCCGATATCGATTCCCAAAAATTTTTTCGTGAATAATTTTGACAACACAGGGCGTAAGCTCTAAATCCAAAACTCTAAACCCCAAACAAATTCAAAGCTCCAAACTCTCAAATCCAAAACACCATTGCCGATTTTGAAGTTTTAATTTTGAATTTATTTAGAAATTAGAAATTAGAAATTAGAAATTACATGCTATGCTGTTATTGTATCATAACCGCGAATAAAACAAACTGCAATATGTGGAAAACATTTGGACGCGCCGCCAAAGAATTATTTTTCCCGAAACGCTGTTTTTTTTGCCAAAAATACGGCGCTTCTCTTTGCTCTGATTGCCGCGAATTGATGGATGTTTCCCCCGTCCACCGGTATGATTGCTCAAAAAAATATCTTGATGATATTTATTCGGCCTGCGTCTATGAAAACAAATTCGCGCAAAAACTGATCCACGGCCTCAAATACAAGCCGTTTGCCAAAGAACTGGCAATTCCGGCGGCCGAAATTATCGCCGGCCATTTTTCTTTGTGCGGCAAGAACACCAACGGCTGCATTCTTACTGCCGTGCCTCTTTTCAAAAAGAACCTCCGGCGGCGGGGGTTTAATCAAGCGCAGGAAATCGCCAAAAATATGGCAAAAATATGGCAAATTCCGATGGTTGATAACTGCCTGATAAAAATCCGTGAAACGGAGAATCAAGCCAAACTGACACAGTCGCAAAGAATGGGCAACTTACGCGGCGCGTTCGCGGTTGCGGATAAAAATATTTTTAGGCAAAAAAATATATTTCTAATTGACGATGTGGTTACCACCGGCGCCACGATGGAAGAATGTGCCAAAGTTTTGCGCCGATCCGGCGCCGCCGAAGTTATCGGCATCTGCTTTGCCCGCACCGAAAAGTAGTTTATGAGTTTATGAGCTTTGATCAATAGTTAAATCGGTCAAGTTAATCCAAAATGCTTTAAAAGATATTTTTTAATTTGCCCCATTATCTCCGTTCCTGCAACACCAATTTTGATTGAAAAACGAGAACGGTCGAATGATTCAATATTATGCACCTTAATCAATGAATCGGAAAATAATTTATTTGCGGCATTTTTCCCGATAAAAATATCATCATTATGCAATTTGTCAATTTTTGAAGTAAGCGGCATCACAGTGACAAGATTGGTTTTAGCTAATTGCTTGTTTGATTGGATAATAACCGCCGGTCGATCGCCGCGAAACTCATGTCCGATGCTCGGCGTAAAATAGACCAAATAAATATCACCGGACAACATGCCGCAACTCATAGGTTTTTATAATATTCCAATTCTTCACACGACAATGGTTCAAGGTCTTTGATCGCATCAAACCCCGCGGCATCTTGCCACAACGATTCCTCGTCCGGTTGCTTAAAAACATCAATGACTTTGCCGCAAACCAAATAATCATCCGCATCCGATTCGTGAATATAAATCGGCGGAATATCTTGCATTGATTCCGATGACAAGATTATTTGTTTGTTGTTGGCATCAAAAAAATATTTCTTGATATTTGACAATCCGTCAATCACAGAAACCACATATTCACCGCTCCTCGGCGCGATCGCGATTTTATCAATTAAAACATAGTCGCCATTTTCAATATTCTTGCCGTTCACGCTTGCCCGGTTCATTGAATTGCCAACCGCTTTTAAAATATATAGGTCATTAACGCGCCCCGCCAATTCGCGCGGCAATATATGCGGAGTTATTTTTAAATAACCTTCTATTTGTTCATCCGCGAACATCAAAGCCTCTCCGCAGTTGGCCGAGCCGATAATCGGCAGAGAGATGATCTTGGACTTTTTATCCAAACCTTGCGCCACCGCCCGTAATTCCTTGCCATCGGCGCGAGATAACAAAAGCCCTCTTCCTAACAGCTGGTTCAAATGGTGTTTTATTTTCTGCGGGCTATTCGGCACGCCAATTAATTCGCCGATTTTTCGCAAAGTAAACCCCGCGATATTGCGCTCCCGCGCCAAATCCAAAATTTTCTGCTGAATAATATGCATAGCTTTGCTTTATATCTTGATCTTATCTTTGTCTCAAAATCTTGTCAATATTTAATAACTTGTCAACGACTTGACAGATTTCTTCGCTAGGATAAAATAATACATTCAGCCTCGTCGAACTGGAATTTTAAGCATTTTGAAAAATTATGGAAATTGCAAATCAACTAACCATCCAACTAATGATTCAACAAGCGTTGTTCCACACCCGCCGAAAGGATCAACGATTAAATCACCTTCGTTGGTATACTTTTCAGCCAAACGCGAAACTATATTGAAAAATCTAGCGAATATCGGTCGTCGAGATTTTGGGGGAGGGAGGGAGTTTTTTGGAGTGGCGCAGAACATATTCCCGCCCCATCTGTTTTATCTTGTCGGAATTGGTCAAGGTTTCACCTTGACCAATTTTTTTGCCGAATTGACGGATGAGGACGGTAGGGCCGGAAAAGTTTTGCGGCATAAAAAGCCAATCGCCTTTTTTTGCCGCCGCCTCCAATTGACGGCAATCGTTTTCATCGCGGGCAATAACAATGAGTAAGTTATTTTCCCACGCAACCCGGCCAAAACGCAAAATCTGCGCGTCATCGCCGCCAAAATCAGGGTAATTTATTACTAATTCTTTCAGCCGACGGCCGTAATCGGAATCGGTCAAAATACAGCCGCCGCCGGGTTGCGGAATATTTTTAACGCCAAATTTTTTTGCCAATTCCAACTGGCCTTGGCGAGAACGCCCAGATAGGCCATATAGCGCGTCCCGATTAACCAATCCTTCGGTTTCGGCAACAGCGGGCGCCATCAGCTTTGCCGATAACGGCCGCAGAATTTCACCGGCCAGCCCGCTTTGGCGATCGATTATTTCCAGCGATTGCCGGTTCTGCGACATCGGACGCTGTCCCATCACCTCGCCCGTGGCGATAAAATCAAACCCTTCTTTATCCATAATCCGCTTGGCGGTTTTGAGCATTAGCAAATGGCAATCAATGCAGGGATTTGCCGCCGCGCCGCGGCCGTAGCGCGGATTTTTAACAATCTTTAAATGTTCTTCGGAAATATTTTCAACACGCAATTTTAATCCGTTGAGCTTGGCCGCGCTTCGCGCGCTATCGCAGGAAAAAAAATAGCTCTCAAAACATAGCGGAGTTATTTCTATTTTTTGCTCTTGCAAAATCTTTGCCGCCAAAATGGAGTCCAGTCCGCCGGAGAACAACACCAACCCTCGCGTTCTTTTATTTTTTATCATAGATGGTCAAAATCCTAAATTTAGGATTTAGGATTTACTTTTTGCAAAAAGTCGTTGGCTTTCTTCAGCACTTCTTTGGCATTGCCAAACGACAGCGCCTTATATGCCTCCTCATAGGGCAGCCAAACAAAATCATTGTGCTCGTGGGATAGAACAATTGTTTTCGTGTTGGTTTTTGCCAGATAAAATTTAACGATTTTGAATATCTTGTGCCCTTCAAAAGTGAAAAAATACTCCATTCGCGCACAAAATCCTTCGACAAATTCCAAGTCTTTAAGGCCGGTTTCTTCATCCGCTTCGCGGATAACCGTTTCCATCTCGCTTTCCCCGTCTTCCAAATGGCCTTTTACATAATCCCAATAATCGGCTCCCGAACGATGACAGACCGCCGGATACCGCAAAAGCAGATAATTGATTTGGCCATTTTCCTTTCTGAACACCACCGCGCCGGCGGAAATTTCTGTTTTCATAATGTTTAATTTACTCTTTTTTTATTTCTTTTCAAGAAGGCTTTCGCTTCCCCCCATGGCCGAGTGTTGATAATATTATCAGCCCGCGCCCAGCCGCGGCGCGCTTGCGCGACGCCGAATTCGGCAAACCGCAAATGCGAAACCCGATGGGCATCGGTATTGATAATCATTTTCACACCTCTCATCGCGGCGGCGCGAATGTGGCGATCGTTTAAATCCAATCTGTCCGGATGGGCGTTGATTTCCAAAATCGTGCCGGTTTTGGCCGCCGCGGCGCAAACCGCGTCAAAATCAATTTCACATTCCGGCCGCTTTTTGATCAGCCGCCCCGTCGGATGAGCGATAATATCGACATAAGGATTGTTTATAGCCGTAATTATCCGTTTTGTCATTTCCTTCTTGCTCATTTTCAAAGACGAGTGGACGCCGGCGATGGAAAAATCCAAATCCGCCAGCGCGGCGTTGTCAATATCAATGGAGCCATCACTTAAAATATTAGCTTCACATCCCTTTAAAATGACAATTTTTTCTCCTTTTTTATTCAATTTGTCAATTTCTTTATTGCGCCGCGCCAAGCGCTCTTCATCTAAGCCGTTTTCAATCTTCAAAAATTTGGTGTGATCGGCAATGCCAATATATTCATATCTCATCGCCCGCCCGGCGGCGGCAATCGCTTCAATTGAATCCTTTCCGCCATCCCAATCCGAATGGCAATGCAAATCTCCGCGCAAACTGCCGTATGCGATAACGGCCGGCAAATCGCTTTTCAGCGCGGCCTCGATTTCGCCCCGATTCTCCCGCAATTCCGGGCAAATCCACCGCATCCCCAGTTTTTCATAAATATTTTTTTCCTCGGTACCGGCAACACTCTTTTCGCCTTTGAACAAGCCGTATTCGGAAAGCTTGAGACCCTTTTCTTTTGCAAAACGGCGCAAAACGATATTATGATCCTTGGAGCCGGTGAAATACTGCCACGCCGCGCCAAACGACTCGGCCGGCACCACACGCAAATCCATATTAAAACCGGCGCGCGTTCTCACCGAGGATTTGGTGCGGCCTTTGGCCCAAACTTTTTCGACTTCCGGCAAGCCGGTGAAAAAATCCATCAACTCGGCGGCCTTCGCGCCGCCGGGGCCGCCGGCGACCGCCGCCAGAAGATCAATATCGCCGATGGTTTCTTTGCGCCGGCGCAAAGAACCGGCAATTTCCACGCGCGCCGATCCGGAAAAAGACTTTATCCGATCTTTAACGTCCAAAGCCGCCGGCAAAACTTCGGACAGCAAAAAACGGCCCCGAGACCGTTTTTTAAATTCAACGCTTTTTAAAATATTAACTTCGGATTTTTTGCCAAAGCCGAAAAGCCCCGCGATTTTATTTTCCCTTGCCGCGGCTTCCAAATCCGCCAAATCCTTGATTCCCAATTTTTCATATAAAATCTTGGCACGCTTTGGCCCCAACCCCTCCACCGCGGCAATTTCGCCAAAATTAGCCGGCAGAGTACTTTTTAAACGGTCATATTCGGCGATTCGACCGCGCAAAACATACTCTTCAATTTTTTCGCCGATACTTTTACCCACGCCGGGAATGCTCTCCACCGCTTTCAATCCCCCTTGTCCGTAAATATCAGCCGCGTCGGCCTGCAAATCGCCAAGCGAACGGGCCGCCTTGCGATAAGCGAAAGGCTTGAAATCAACCTCTTGAGCGTCAAGAATATCGGCGATTTCATTAAAAATTTTGGCAATTTCTTCATTCATATAATCATTATAAAACATTTAATCATTTAAACATATAATCATACAGGCACTGACGCAAAAAACACACCCGAAGGGCGCGTTTAAATGATTAAATGATTATATGATTATATGATTATATGATTGCATGTGAACACAAATTGACAAAAAAATACGGGCGCAATAGAATGTATAAAAGATAAAAAAAGACGGCCTCAAATCGGCTTTGCCGCAAGACTGGCAGCGGCAAAACCGCCCGGGACGATAAAAGCAATGACAAAAGAAAAAAGTTTTTATTTGACACGGCTTGGTCTCGAAAAAATTAAAAAAGAATACGAACATTTAAAAAGCATAAAACTCGCCAAAACCAAAGGCGAAGCGCCGGTTGTCGCCCACTCCGAAGAAGTAAATCCTGAATTAATCGCGCTTCAAGAGGATTTGGGGCTTCTGGATATCAAATTGTCGGAAATGGAAAAAATTCTCAAAAACGCGTGCTTAATTGAGCAATCCCCAAAAAGCGGCCGAAACACCGTGGAACTGGGCGCCACAATTCTGGTGGATATCAACGGCAAGCCAAACGAGCTTACCATCGTGGGCACACTGGAAGCCAACCCCGATCAAGGGATGATCTCCGATGAGTCGCCGGTGGGCAAAGTCTTGCTGGGAAAGAAAATCGGCGACCGCGTCGCCATTGATAATCACGAAAAAATAATTTACAAGATTAAAAAAATCTCCTACAACCTGTCATAGAAACATTATCAACACTTTGTTAAAGTCAAATTTCAACGCGCTTCCCTCGCCACACTCGGGACAAGCCGTTGAAAATTAACTTCAACAAAAAACGCGCTCTTTGAGCGCGCTTTTAAACTATCAACTATTTACTATCAGTTATCGGCCATGACCGATTACGGCAATTCCACATCTTCTTCATCCTCGGCGGAGCGTTTCTTCATAATGATGATGATAATAATAATCACCACCAGCAAAATCAGCGCGATGAAAAGTACCGCCATCCAGCCGCCGCCCCCGGACGACAATTCAACCCCGGCACAATCCGCGTCCGCATCTTCGCCTTCAACGGGGCAATCGGGATCGCAAAGGCAATCAACCGTCGGATCACATTCTCCGTTTTTGGATCCCACCTGAATTTGCTCGCAAACAATTTCCTGGGGCGCGTTTTCTTCCTCAATTTCGGGGGCAATCTCTTCGGGATCGGGGTTTTCATATTCAAAATTAATCACCTGCGCCATTTTGTTGATGTTGCCGTCGTCATCGGCACAGCGCACGTAGTAGGCATAACGTCCGTAATCTCCCAAATCAACCGCGGCCTGGTGCAATAATCCGTCGCTGGTGTCAAAAAAATCTCCCATTTGATCGAAATCAACATCAAACTCCGACCAGCGGCAGGCGGCCGATTCTTCGGTATTCACAATCAACGCCACTAAATCTTGATAAATCACGCCCTCCGGCTGAATCCCGTAAATTTTGGGACCCTCGGGCGTTAAATAGGTAAAAGCGATCGTTTCGGAGCTTGAATTCTGGTTTCCCTCACCGTCTTCACAACGCACATAATAAGTGTAATCTCCGGGCGCGTCCAAAGTTATATCAACGCTGTGGCTAGTTCCCGAACCGTCAAAATTGTTTGATAAAAGATCATAATCAAGATCACTGGTGCCATATTTGCAAGTGGCGGCTTCGTTTGTTGAAAGCGAAAGGGTAGCTTCTTTGTTTTTCACCAATCCCGAAGGCGAAAGCCCCGATATTACCGGCGGCGCGGTATCGGCCGGAGTTGCCGGCGGAGTGTAGGTGTAGGTTGTTTTATAAGTAAAAGTGATGCGTCCCGCCGTTTGGTTGATATTGCCGGATTCATCTTTGCAGCGCACGTAGTAATTGTAATAACCATAGTTTGCCAGCGACGCGGTGGTGGTGTGATAAAGCTTGTCGGAAGTGGTAAATTGCAAAGTCATCGAATCATAAGCCTTGTCATACCAGCTATAACGACAAGCCGCCGCCTCATTGGTGGTCACCGAAAGCACCACATAACCGCTGTATGTCGTGCCGGTCGGCAATAAACCGGAAAGCGCCGGCGGCGTATTGTCGCCGGTCGCCGCCGGCGGCGTGACGGGACAATTATTGCCAATACAGCCGATATCCCCCACCTTGAAACTCACCTCAACGCTTGAAGCATTTGTATTCCCCTCAAAATCCTTGCAACGCACATAATAAACATATGATCCCTCGCTCAACGACCCCAAAACCGCATAATGGTAAAGACCGTCGGGCGTTTCCAAATTATCGCCCATGCTGTTGTAGCTCGTGTCGGACGTTGAATAGCGGCAACGCGCCAAATCCTCGGTATCCAAAGTAATTTTCACGTTATTGGCATTGGTAACCGTGCCTTGGGGATTGACATTCATCAGCACCGGACCGGCGGCGCAAACATTTTGGCAAAACAAAACCGCAACGATAAACATCAATACTCGTGCCACAATGTCTATTTTTTTGTTAGTGTTTTTTTGCATAGGCGGTTTTACGGGGTCTATCCCTCGCGTACTCGCGAGCGGTTAGACCCCTAATAAAATAATTATTATACGGCTGAATTTTAATATTGAATAATTTTAGCGTGAAACCTCAAATTGGATAACCGTCGACCGATTATTTTCAACACCCGAGGCGTTTTTGCACCGCACATAGAAGGTGTGCGTTCCGTTTTCCAAATCACAAACTTTTTGACGCAAGGCACCGTTGCTTGCGGCAGCAAACGTATAGCTCATATCCGCGTAATCAACATCGTCGCGGCTAAAACGGCAAACGGCGTTATCTTCGGTTTGCGCCCCAATATCCGTTGAAGAATCATAAATCGTGCCGGACGGATAAGTTGAAGTTATTTGCGGGCCGGTTAAATATTCGTCAACAAAGCTGATTTTGGCATCCACCAAGCCAAACACCATATAATCATATTTAATTATATCGGTTTTGAAAACTCCATCAATAATCGTTTGGCGAATACCCGCTTCAATTATCGCTTTGCCGGATTGGCGCGGCAACATTCCCGACTTGTATTCAAAATAAATCGGGTTGTCCTTCACGCGGGCGATAATATAGTATCGGCCGTCGGCAACCACCTCGGCGGAAGCCACCGGCGCGCACTCCCACCCTCCGTTGCCGGTGATTTCAGCGCCGGCAAGCTCAACATACGATCCGTTATAGAGCGAAACTTTGTTGGTTGTGCCGTCCTCAAAATAGCCGCACAATTCGGTAATTTGGCCGTCGCTTTCAACGGTGAATTGATAGCCCGCGTACCAATCAACGTTGGAAAAACTTTCTCTGGCCCCCGTTTCCATGGATTGCCACATATATAAAGAATCTTGATTCACGCCGGTTTGAGAACGATTATTGTCGTTTAGGCGATCATTTGATGATAAATTAGCGCAATTTTGGCTTGTGCCGGCATTAACATTAAAAATAATCTGGTAGCCCGAATCGCTGGCAATCCCGTTTTCAATCGCTTGACAGATAACATAATAGGCATGCTGGCCGTTGGCGAGATTAAACAATTGAGCGCTGTGGCCGGTGGTGCCCGTAACCGCAAATTGCGTGCCGTTGCCATAGGTAAAAATTGCTTGACTGTATTGGCAAATCGCGGCTTTATTAGTATCAACCGACAAAACTGGATTGTTTACGGTTTGATAAGAGTTGGTTTTATTGGTAATCACCGGCGCCGAGGGATTGCTGTTGCTTCGATCAAGCAAAGTGGAAATTTGTTCCGAAGCGGAAACCGCCGCGGTGCCAATATTCTTGCAAACCACGTAAAAAACATAATTATTATCGGCAAAAGAAGAAATCGAAATCTCGTGGGCGTATTTGCCTTCATCTTTGGCCGGCAGGGCGAATCCCGCGCCATAGGTAAAATCAGCGCCTTGCTTGTATTGGCAAATCGCCGGAACGTCAGTGGTCACCCCCAATATCGGGCTGCTTCCGGTTTGAGTGGCGGGAGTAACGCTCATGATGCTCGGCGCAGTGTTGACATCAATCGTAAATTCAATTTTTAACGCATCACTGATACCGCCGGTGGCATTGTCTTTGCAAACAACATAATAAGTTTTGGCGCCATTTGGCAAACTCGGCAATTGGGCATTATGGTTATAAAATCCGGTAGTGTCAAAAGTCGTGCCCGCGGGATAGGTAAACCCGCCGTTTTCATTGTATTGACAGACTGACGGGCGATCGGTGATCACCGATAATATCGGATTGGAAATATAGTGCACCGCGTTTGTGGCATTGGTGACAATCGGCGATTCGGGCGCAACGCACGATTGGGTGAAAACCGCTGAGGCGGTGTCAGTGCATCCGGAAGGCGATTTGGTCAAAATCTGCGTCCCGCCGACACACACGCTCCAATTGCTGTACGTGTAGGAAGTGCAGGCATTGGCCGGCATGGTGCAGTTTTGCGTCAACACCGCCGAAGACGTGTCGGTGCAGCCGGTTGGATACTGATTGGCTATCGTGCGGCTTTGGACCCCGCCCCCGCACGCCGACCAGCCGCTGTACGTGTAGGAAGTACAAGCATTGGACGGCATGGTGCAGTTTTGCGTGAGCACCGCCGAAGACGTGTCGCTGCACCCCGAAGGATATTGGTGCAAAATCGATCTTGCCTGCACCCCGCCCCCGCACGCCCCCCACTCGCCATAAGTATATGAAGTACACACCACATTCGCCGTCCCGCTTGTTGTCGAAGAATCTTCTGAATCATCTTCATCTTCTTCGGGAATCCCATAACCGCCGGCAGGGGCGCCTGAAACAGTGGGAACTCCTTCCATAAATCCGTTTAGGCATGCGCCTTCGGTCGCCCACCACAAATTGCTATTAGCATCATAAAACGAACTGCCCCCAGTTGCCACTTTTGATTTTGACCAATTTATTGTCCCATCGGTGTTTTTAACCAACCCCGTTGTTTCATATAATTGCCCTGTTTCTTCCGAATAAGTGAACCCATAAACTCCTAAACGATCATATAATTTTTGTTTTCCGTTCGGATCCAATGTTCCCCCGTTGGATTTATAATCATTAATTAATGTTTCGGCGGCGTCATAATTCGGTGCCGTACTTCCACCGGTCGGAAGCGGGGTTCCACCATATGTTGTTTGATTATTGGCATAATTATCCGCTAATTTCTGCGCCGCCTCTTCGTCGTATCCCATACTCATATAATAATCTTTGGAATATATTGCTGATGTTCCCGAAGCTGTTTGCATATTCCAATTCACTGTTTCGTTTTCTCCCGGCAACATTTCATCGGGTGGTAATGCAGAATTTGTTTCTACGGGTATCAAAGTATCGACATTCTCACGAACGACTCTTGCATTTTCGGAATCATTCATATAATCTATGAATTCTTGATATTTTGGCGTAGTTGCTTGCATCCTTTCAATAAGACCCTCTCCACCATATTTTATCAAAGCGGCTTCAAAATCAATATTCCCCTCCTGGAAATATTGGTCGACAATGGCCAATTTAATCGCTATTAAATCCTCTATGCTCAAGCCGCCCCCTCCACCGGTACCGCCGCCGCCGCCAAATAAATCAATTCCACCAGGAATCCCTGTCATATAGGGGGCCGTGTTAACCTGCTCCCCACCCGCTATCACGCCAAAAGCAAATATTTTTTCTAATGGCATAAAAGACATTACTAAAATTAAATTTAAAACAACAATTAACAAATTTTTCTTAAATAAATTGGACATATAATTATTTTTTAAAAATTTTCTTTATCTGATTAATATTCAATATAATATCGCGCAAATTCTAAATTCAATTTTCGGACGCGTAAAAACTGATTTTAAAATTCGCTTATCGCGCGCCAGCATCGCAAACAGCGAGGCCAAACCTCCGCGATCGCACCGAGGATTGACCTCCCGTTTGCCGTTTGGCAATGCTTGAAGCATCGCAATGTAATCCGTATCCAACTTTTCACTTATCACTTAAACTTTTGACTTTTGCCTTTTGACTTTTGCCTTACTTTCAGTCTTCCACCTCAAAACGAATCATGGTTGAGGCGTTGTTGGTGCCGTTTGCACCCTTGCACCGCATAAACCAGGTGAACATGCCGTCGTCTAAATCACAAATCTTTTGTTCGTGCTGTGTTTGGCCGGTTTTGCCAAAGGTATATTTCATATCCGCATAGTCAACATCGTCGCGATCAAATTTGCAGGCGGCGTCAATGTCGGTTTCCAGCGAAATTTTGGTATCGCTTTCGGTCGTCTCTTCGTTGGGCTCAGCCGAGCTGATTTCGGGACCGGCGCTGCTTTCTTCGGCGGATTTGATCATCACGTCCACCAAGCCAAAGATCATATAATCATATTTTTTGATGTTATTGCCAAAATCATCGTCGGCAATTTGGCGGATGCCCGACTCAACGGTCGCGTTTTCGTTGTCGCGCGGCAATAACCCCGAACGGTATTCAAAATATATCGGCGCGTTTTGAACTCGTGCGATTACATAATAGCGCCTGTCGGCTTTTACCTGCGCGGGAGTAATGTTAACGCAATTCCAGCCATCCTCGCCATCAACATCCGCATAGGCAATTTCATCATAGGAACCGTTATACAAACTCACGCGATTTGTCTGACCATATTCAAAGTAGCCGCACAAACTCGTCGCGTAACCGTCTTCTTCAACGGAAAATTGATAGCCCGCGTGCCAATCAACCTCGGTGAATTTCTCGCGCGTTCCCGTCTCCACCGAACGCCACAGATATTCCGAATCGGCATCGTCATAATCATAGTCGCGATCCTTGTCGTTTTGCTTGTCGTTTGATGATAAATCAGCGCAAATCTCCGAAGCGGCGCTAACGGTAAACATTATTTGCGCTCCGGGCGAGTTTGCCGCGCCGGTTGCCGGATCTTGGCAAACCACATAATAGGTGTAGGTGCCATCGGGCACATTGGCAAAAATCGCGCTATGTCCCGTGCCGCCGTCAATAGTAAACTGCGTGCCCTGCCCATATTCAAAGTCCGCGCCTTCTTTATATTGGCAAATCGCCGGTATATTGGTAATCACCGATAGCGCGGGGCTGCTGGTATTCTGGCTGGCCGGCGTGGTGTTGGAAATCACCGGCGCGTTGGCATCGCCATCCCGATCCAATGTGGTGACAATCGCTGTTTCCAATGTTTTTGCCGCATCCGTGGCCTTATCTTTGCAGGCAACATAAAAAGTGTATTCTCCATCATCCAAATCGGCCAACGGCGCTGAATGAGCATATTCGCCGTCATTGGCAAATTGCGTGCCTCCGTCATAGGCAAAAGTGTAATCTTGTTTATATTGGCAGATTGCCGGCCGATCGGTAGTAATTGAAAGCACCGGATTGGCAATTGTCTGAATCTCGGGCGTGGTGCTCACAATCACCGGCGCGTATTCGGGATTTTGAGACAAATCAACGGTAAATTCAATTTCCGTTCCCGAAGAATTGACCGCGCAAGTTTCTTTGTCGCGGCAGACAACATAATAGGTATAATCGTCATTTTCCAAATTATCCAGCTGCGTGTTGTGATTATAGTCTCCCGTAGTTTCAAACGGCTTGCCCGATTGAAAATTAAAACTACCGCCTTCTTTATAACGGCAATCCGCGGGGCGATCGGTAATGGCCTTCAAAACCGGATTGGGAATGGAAAATTCATCATCCGTATTGCTCGAAACCACCGGCGCGAACTCTTCATTTTTTGACAAGTCCACCGAAAAACTTGTCTGTGCCGATCCCACCGCCCCGGCCGCGTCCGCCGAAGCTTTTGAATTTTTGCACATCACCGTCACCGTGTGGTCATATTTGCAGTTTTGCGCGCTGTCGTTGGTCAAATTGCTCAAAGTGGCGGTGTGCGACGTGCCGCCCGATCCGCCCATGGTCATTCCGCCGCTGTTAAAATCGTTAAACGATCCGTCCCGCCCCAGCATATATTTGCAGTTGGCGGCAATGTCGGTGGAAACCCTCAATTCCGTTGTTTTGGCTTCAATCGTCCCTGTAGGCGAAGAAATATTCACCTGCGGCGCGGTATTATTCTCCTTTTCTTTTTTTCGCGCGTCTTCTTCGGTGACACACTCTCCTTCCACGCAAACCAATCCGCTCTGGCAGTCGTCATCGTTCTCGCAAGCTCCCCCCTCCTTGGACTTTTGTTCCTCTTCTTGCTTTTGCTTATCCTCTTCTTTAAACAGATTATCGCAAGTTTTAGCGCCAGCCGATTCGCTCTCGCCGTCGTTTGAATAGCATTTAACGCTAAAATTAATCTTGTCGGGTATATTTGCCGATGAGCCTCCCTGCGAACCGTCATATCTTGACTGGATCGGCACGCAAGCCGACCAATTGGATGTTGTGGTCGCGGGCAGAATATTTGATTGCAGATCGGCTGGCGTCGTCCCGCCATTATAATCATCAAAAACTTCACAAGTAATACCCTTGGAACAGTCGCCGCTGTTGTTCAAAGTGAATTTCACGTAGGCCCCGTCGCACCCGGTATAGCGAAAATTCGGAGTCCCCACATTAATTTTACTGCTCAATTTACACTCCCCGCCTTCTTTCTCCCCGCCGCCCGGCACGCAAATATAGTCACCGCCGATACTCACATTGGCGTTAAAACCAAGAAAAGATACCGCGACATCGGTTGTTTTCTTTTGACACACCCATCCCGCGCCGCAAACCGCACAATCTTGCTCGCCCGTCGCCGAAGAACAAGATTGAGGATTTGACGCCGAACAAATAACGCCAGCCTCGCACCTGCCGATATGTCCATCACATTCAGACAAAGAGCATTCTTCTTTTAACACCCAACCAGCGCCTTTATCGCAAAAACAAGACCCTGATTGAATCGCCGAGCTTCCCTCATAGGCGCAATTACCGCACTTGTATTCGCCAAAAACATAATATCTGCCTTCGCTTGAACTCCAACACGCGCATTTGCCGGTGCTTGGATCGCAGCCTGATTCGCATCCTTTATCAACCCATCCGGCATAGGAAATATCTCCGCTTTGCTTCTGATCTTTTGTGCATGTCTTTGAATTGTTGCCATCGCAAATGGATTGCCCCGCAGAATACCACACATTATTGTGCAAACATTTATTCGGCTGCTCATTGGAGATTTCCATTCGATAAACTGTCACAGTGTCGCTTTCTTGCACGGTGTTCGATTCTTGTTGCTGATCGCCGCAAACAACCGTACAACCAATCTGTATCGAATCTTCTCCGCTGTCAAACAAATTGCTCACATCTTCGGGCAACTTGAATGTTTTTTCGCCCGTCTGCTGGTTTGCGCCAACAAACTGCAAAGCTTTTTGCACCGTATTTTTCACGGACGTGTTCACTTTTTGGAAATAATCCTTTGGAATAACGCAGCTGTCAACCCCCGTAGCGACCACCGTGTGCTCAATTTGCCCGCCTCCGGTTTGATCAATTTCATACGAAATTATTGCCGCCTCTTCGGTTTCGGGCGTTGTTTCCGGCTCGCCAACATAGGCGGTGCAAGTTCCCAAAGCGCTGGCATCTATGCTTGCGCCACTGCTATTTGAGCAAAAACCGGTGAAAGTTTTATTTTCATAATAATAATTCAAATTTTTGTTTTTCGAATTTTCAGAATCGCCCAATGCCAATGAAGCATAGGAAACATATTCGCATCCGCTCTCGCTCCCCATTCCCCACCCATCAAAAGGATATCCGTTCTTGTCATACTTGAAATAATCCGATTGAGTGAATATATCTTTCTCCGTTGAAGAACATTCTTCCACGCCCCAGTTTAAAAGCCAGCTATAGACATAGCAAGATCCCAGCTTTTCACATCCATAACTGTATCCCTGAAACGGAGAAGACATCTTTGATGAATTTTGGGCGGCGCATTTGCGATTTTCCAAATTGTTAATTCTCAATTTGCCGCTATTGCCCCCGCAAATCGTTTCAACTCCCGCAAATTTGCCCAAATCCGAATTATAAGCGCAAAGAATATCCTGTTGGGTAAGAGATGAGACTTTCGGCATCGTTCCCGATTTGGCGGTGAATAATTTATACCCATTGACCGACTTGCTGCCAACCATCATTTCAAAGACTGTAATGATACTATCCTTGTTTGAAATATTCATTAACGTATTCTTGGCTTTGGTTTTTAAATTATTATAGCAAGTGTCTGCGTCAGATCGAGATTCAATCTCGACAACTCCGGCACAGCTTCCGTTTGCTGCAATGCTTCTCACTCCGTCATTATAAACCCCAAAGGCGTTCTCAATGCTTCCGGCCATATCCAAACATGTATTTTTATTGACGCACGCCCCGTTACTGCATCCGGAATAGCACACTTCCACCAAATCCAAGCCGTAATATGAGGATGTCGGCCCGCTCCCCCCGGAATTGCCGTCGCCCTTGCGCAAATCCACGCTTTGACCCGTTTTATGCGTGCATTGATACACTCCGTCCGCCGATAAATAGCTGGGTTTCTTACAAGTTGTGTCGCCAAGTTTCACGAATTTATCATTCGCGATGCTATCATCGTCATCGTTTTCCGCAATCGGGCACCCATAATCGCAAACCCCGCCAAAGCAATACTGATTCTCTCCGCAGTTTTCGCTCACCGCCCCCCACTTCGCGTCCCCCCCGCTACACGCCCCGCCCGCTTCCGCCGCCGGCGCGTCCGAAGAAGAACTCCCGCAAGCAGATGATCCCTTGCCAATATTCGTATTCACCGTTCCATCCGCATTATAAAAGGTATAAGCACAAGGATTTGATTTACATTTACATTCACTATATTCTGCGTCAAGCGTAAAATCATATTCCCACCTACTACCGCTACATCTGTAGATCATGCCATCAAACGAAGGAGATTCAATATTCGTCCCTGCCCCACAAGTATAAAAATATGATCCATAGTCGCTGCAACCGGCATATTTCTGAACACACATACTATAGTCATGTGAAAAACTATCCGCTGGCAACGGCTTCGCGTCAACCAATAATTCATTCCCTAGCCTGTCCCAGGCAACAACAGCCAAAAATACCACAAGGCAAGCGAAAATTGCCGCGAGGGTTTTGGGGCGGATTTGAAATATCTTTCGCGTGAAATTTTTTATTTCCATATTTTATTATTTAAAAATTACAAATTGAAAACTCATTACTTCATTTTCGCAAATGCGAAATCAAAAGTCAATTGTGAATAACTCAATTTAAAAATCAAAATCTAAAATCCAATGTTAAATGTTAAACAAAATCAAAACTTTAAATTTTAAAACAAAACAAAATGCCGGATTTCGTTTTAAAATTTGATTTTGGATTTAGAATTTTGTTTATAATTTATCATTTATAATTTGATTTTGATTCTTTTGACTTTTGAATTATTTCCCTATTGATTGGCGTTGCCGCCCCCCCGCGCTTGCCCAACCGCACCACTTCCCCGTTATAATAATCAATTTCCGACAAGTCTTTGGGGCGGTTTCTGCCTTTGGCAATAACTTTGGCAAAAAAACCGCGAAAGGGCGACAAAAGCCAAATCGGCAAAAAAACTAAACTGGCAAATAATTTCACCGGATAGCCGCCCAAATTATCCGCGAACCCGCCGCCGCTTTTTTTTACGGCCGCGGCAAATTCTTTGAGCATTGCAATCTCTTTTTTGAAAATCTCTTTATTTTGCCATCCCGCGCCAACATCAACGCCTTCCACGGCGCACGCCATACCGATTAAATTCAAAAACAATTTGGCATTCTCCATCGCCAAAACTTCTTTCGCGCGAAATTCCCGCGCCTCAATGCCCGCCTTATCAAAAACTTTTTTCAAATTGCCAACACCTCCCAAGGTCGTTCCTTGCTTGTGCAAGGCTTCACCTTCCCCCAAGGTCGTTCCTTGCTGTAATCGGCAAGGTGCGACCTTGTCAACTTTACATTTTGATTTTGAATCTTCGCCCGCCGCGCCAAACCCCAGCTTGATCGGCAGTTTATATTTAATGATTGATGTCCCATCTTGTCCCGCCGAAACACTGGCGGAGGCGGCTTTTACCTCCAAATCAATTCCATTAATCAAGCTGACGCGAATAATTTGCACCTTGTCCGCGTCTTGTCCTAATGCCTTTTGCAGTCCTCTCCGCGCGTCCTCAATTGCCGACAATCCGTTCTGCGACAAAATCAACGCCGGCACATTTTTCGCATCGGCAAAATGACGGTAGTAAAATTCAACGACTTTATCCACCGGATTGCGCGCGGCCACACACAAAAAATCCGGCGGATTGCTTTTAATCGTTATGCCAAAATCTTCAGAAACTATGGTTTTTGCATCCAAAGCCGCGGGCGCGCCATTGCCGCGGACGATTTTTATTTTTCGCGATTTGATTTTTTCAATCTCATCGGCAAGACCCACGCCGACAACATTGCAAGCGCCCTGCAATTCCCGGGCAAACATCGCCCCCGTCCTTCCCCCAACTCCGATAATATAGACAGTCTTCATAAAATTTTTAAAAGGTCGTTCCTTGCTGTAATCGGCAAGGTGCGACCTTGGCCAACTTTAATTATTGCCCAAGCAAGCCTTTGATAATTTTTAAGACTTCTGAAACCTTGGCTTGCAAAAATCGCAGTTCATCGCCCAATTGATTGTTAATCGCCAAATATCCAAAAAGAGCCGCCGCCGCGAAAAACGCCGTGGTTGTCAAAATTCCGGCCGCGAATTTGAGCAAGTCAGAAACATCGTTTTTGTAGGGCATATAGAAAGTTTAAAGTTTAAAGCGAAAAAGTTAAAGTGGGGGCACAAATAGTAAAAGTCCCCGCGGAAAACGGGGAATTTTAAATAATATTCTCAGAAATTAATTTTCGGGAAAGGCAAACGACAACACCGCTTCGCCGATCATATCTTTTTCCGCGTCCCAATTTTCCGCCAAAGTCACGCCGGTGATGATATAGATATCGCTTCCCTTGACCGCGTAAAGCTGCATATTTTTCATCGCCGTGCCGTTTTGAGTAAAAGATCCGCCGATCAAAGTGGCTTGCGTGCCGTCCTTCAAGCTCACTTTTCGGTCGGAAATAATTTTATAATTTTCAATATTCGATTGCAGGGCGGTTTTTGCCTTGGCAAGATATTCCTCCTCGCTTGAGGATAAGATATCGCGCAAAATATTGATGTTTTCGTTGAAAATATTTTCCCCGGCGGCATCTTTTTCCCAAACCGGCTTGAAAAACACGGCCAGAGGACGATAGCTCACGGTTCCCTGGCGGCCGGTCCAGCCGGCCGGAGGCACAATGCTTTTTTCCAATTTGGCGATTTCGGCCAAAAGCACGGGATCAGCTTGATTTTGACCGGCGACAACTGTTTCTTGCGGCTGATCTTCAACAACAGCATTTGCCGGCGCCGAATTTTCTTCGACGGCCGTCGGAGTTTCAGTCGGTTCATTTTGGGAATTCGGCGAATTCTGTTGTGAGATGAATATCATCGCGCCGGCGGCCAGCAACAACACTGCCGCAATCGGCAAAACAAACAAAAGCGCTTTTTTTCCCGCACCTCCGCCGTTGCCTTGCTCCGGACCGGCGTCAAATTCCTTGCCGAAAATCGCCTCGCCGCCATCGGCCGCGCCGGCTTGCGCGAACGCCTCGTCAATCTCGGATTGATGCCATCCTTGCTGCAACAAAATATCCGTGATCTCGTTTCTTGAAATGTTAATCTCGGTTTGCTGCTTGATATAATCAACAAGTTCTTTATTCATATTTTTTAAACCGCGCAAAAAATCACGCGGCAATTTTAGTGCAATTTTTTTATTGCGTTTTTAATTGCAAAATATTTAATTTCCTTTTATTCATTTTCGCAAACAAAAAACTCATTGTCAAATGAAAGCATAAATGACGCGCCGTCTCAAACTCCACAAGCGAGTCCCCGCAATCAAGTATATACCGCGGCATATACTCTCATTCTCCATTATCGCTCGGCAGTGCTGGTGGCCGAAACGTCCGGCGTTGAAATTTCGCTTGCGATGGACGCGTTTGATTCCGGTTCGGCTTGGGACTGTTCGTCATTTTCGGGTTCAGCCGGTTGGGCGGCAGTATTTGG
>Ga0265293_10003570_pt1 | contig 28724 bp, 23 predicted proteins | sample Munlanlewell138R_FD_192505 | JGI IMG/M metagenome (GOLD analysis project Ga0265293, IMG submission 192505) | Leachate microbial communities from a municipal landfill in Southern Ontario, Canada - Leachate well 138R | ecosystem: Engineered > Solid waste > Landfill > Unclassified | place: Canada... | reverse complement strand
TGCCCCCCATGAAAAAATCCCCCTGCCGCTGGACATTTATTACTCCAGCAAACCCGGCCTTGACAGCAAACGCCAGAATTCAGCGGGCATTGATTTAAGCAACGAACATCGCCTTGGATCCCTGTCTGCCGCCTTGCTGAACAGCGCCACCCAGGCTTGGCGGGCAGCGCCCACCCTTCTGCCAGAAGAAGACTGGAACGACGAGCGCGCTATTGCCTGCCTGAACCCAGCCGATCATCGTGATGAAGTGGGCAAGGTGATCGAGGCCAACGAGGATGACGTCCGCCTGGCAGTTGAGGCATCGGTGAATATGGCACCCATCTGGCAGGCTACCCCAATTAAAGAACGCGCCCACTGCCTGCGTACCGCCGCCCAACTCATGGAAAACAATATGCAGGTGCTGCTGGGCCTGATTATCCGTGAAGCGGGAAAATCCCTGCCTAATGCAATTGCCGAAGTCCGTGAGGCCGTCGACTTTTTGCGTTATTACGCCGAACAGATTGAACTGCACTTCAAGGAAGACATCCATCGCCCGTTGGGGCCGGTGGTTTGCATCAGCCCCTGGAACTTCCCGCTGGCCATTTTCACCGGCCAGGTCAGCGCAGCCCTGGCCGCCGGCAATACAGTATTGGCCAAACCTGCTGAACAAACTCCCTTGATTGCCGCTCAGGCAGTGGCCATTTTGCATGCTGCCGGTATTCCACGTGAAGCCGTACAACTCATGCCCGGCCAGGGTGAAACCGTGGGTGACCAGCTGGTTTCACATGAAGCCATCCGTGGCGTGATGTTTACCGGCTCAACCGAAGTGGCCCGCATTCTTGCCGGCAAACTCGCCGGCAGGCTTGATCCACACGGCCACGCCATTCCCCTGATTGCCGAAACCGGTGGCCAGAACGCCTTAATTGTCGATTCATCGGCCCTGTCCGAGCAGGTGGTATTTGATGTCCTGAGTTCGGCCTTTGATTCCGCTGGCCAGCGTTGTTCGGCTCTGCGTATTTTGTGCCTGCAGGAAGATGCCGCCGACCATATCCTGACCATGCTCAAGGGAGCCATGAAAGAACTCTCGGTTAGCCGGCCCGACTTGCTATCTGCCGATGTGGGCCCCGTGATTGACCAGGAAGCCAAAGCGATTATTGAACGCCATATTGAAAAAATGCGTCAGGCCGGCCACCAGGTTGAACAGATTTTACTGGACAAAAACACCGAGTTTGGCACCTTCGTTGCGCCCGCCCTGATTGAAATCAATGATATTGCAGAGCTGGAGCGTGAGGTGTTTGGACCTGTCCTGCACGTGGTTCGTTACCAGCGGCAGAATCTGGATACCCTGGTCGATGCCATCAACCATACCGGTTATGGCCTGACCTTTGGCATCCATTCCCGGATTGATGAAACCATTACCCACCTCTCCAACCGCATTCATGCCGGCAACATTTATGTCAACCGCAATATTGTAGGTGCAGTGGTTGGCGTACAACCCTTTGGTGGCCAGGGCCTGTCGGGCACCGGACCGAAAGCGGGCGGCCCTCTGTATTTGTTCCGCCTGCTGTCCCAGGGTAACGACCAACTGCCCGCCCCCTTCAATCCGGGCCAGCCCGAGAGCCTGACGCTATCGCTGCCTGGCCCCACCGGAGAATCAAACGTGTACCGCCTGGTGCCCCGTGGTACGGTGCTGGCGTTTGCACAAAGCGAACAGGGCTTTACCACCCAGCTGCACCAGATTGGCACCACCGGCAACCGGGCACTGTTTATTGATTCGCCCGATACCCGCCAATGGCTTGACAAGGCAGAGGCAGGCCTGCGTGAACAGGCTAGCCTGATTAACGATAGCCAGCTTGACGAAGCAGCCTTTGATGCCGTTTTGTTTGAAGGGGACAGCGACGACCTGCGCAATCTGAACCTGCGGCTGAGCCAGCGCAAGGGACCCATTATGATTGCCTATGGGTTAAGCCCGGAAGAAATCATTCAGGGCAAACAATACCCCTGGCTGGGCCTGGTTCATGAGCAAAGCATCAGTACCAATACCGCAGCAGCAGGTGGCAATGCCAGCCTGATGACAATTGGGTAATAAGCAAATAAAAGGCCTTGCTGAAATTGATAATATTCCGTTTTAGCAGGGCCTTTTGCGTTGCCGGGCCAAACATTGGCGCACTTAAAACCAAGCACCAGCAGCGCTTGCACTAAAAAACCACCTGGAGCCGGTTCAATTACTGCTTGCGGTTTTCAATATCTTTCAGTGCCTGGTCAAGCAGTTCCACCCCGATTCGTTCTTTCCATTTGTCAAAAACGGGAAGGGTTGCCTTGACGAAGGCATTATGTTGCTCGGGTGTCAGGCTGGTTATCTCTACACCGTGACCGGCAATTTCCTTTAATAATGAATCATCTTCAGGCGTAACCCCTTTACGTGCAATGGCAATTTCCTGTGTAGCGGCATCCAGTGCGGCCTGACGGACAATTTCCCTGTCCTGTTCAGTCCAGCTGTTCCAAATGTTTTTATTCACCACAAACACCAGCGGATCATTCATATAATTCCACAGTGTCAGGTATTTTTGGCCGGCATTATAAAGCTTGGAACCCAAGTAAATGGACAGGGGGTTTTCTTGCCCGTCTACCGCACCATTGGCCAGCGCAGGTTGCGCCTCGGCCCAGCTCATGGGCACCGGACTGGCGCCCAATGCGGTCAATGTATCCATATGCAGCGGTGACCCCACCACACGCAGCTTCAGCCCTTTCATGTCTTCTGGCGATTGGATGGCTTGTCTGGCATTACTGATTTGGCGAAAGCCGTTTTCACCCCAGGCCAGTGGCACCACACCGGCTTTATCAATTAGCGCGAACAACTGCTTGCCCACCTCGCCCTGCACCAGGGCATCCAGTGCCGCATCATCGGGCATCAGGAATGGCATGGAAAAAATATTCAGCTGGCGGATTTGGGGTGACCAGTTAATGGTTGAACCTACGGCCATATCAATCACCCCCTGGCGAATGGCGGTGAATTCACGGGTTTGCTCTCCCTGCACCAGTGAGGCTCCCTGATAGATCTTGATATTGATCCGGCCTTCGGTTCTTTCCCTGACCAGATCCGACCAGATTTGCGCCCCCTGCTCCCAGGGTGATTTCGCATTCACGACAATGGACAGCTTGTATTCCGGTTTATAATTATTGGCCTGGGCACCCGTAGCAGATAAACAGGCCATGGCTGCAAAAAATAATGAAAATGCCTTTATCAGGGCACTGAATTTCATTCTGGATTCCTTGAATTAATATTTAAATTTAAAACCTGAGAGCCTGGATACCTTGGCAAACGCTTGACCGAACCCAAAAAAAACACCCCGACACTACACGACTCCTTCAAGAATAAAACAAATCAGGCCATTCTATCTGAGCTGGCGCAATATGTAACTACGTGTTTTCACTACGCAAATACACGGCAGCACCAATAGGTCAATTAAGCAACATCCAGAAAATTAAATCAATACACTCAAAGGGTTAACCCGTATAAATAATAAAATAAAACAACCACCCCATTCTTAAACTAAATAATTGATTTTTATCAGGTTAACCACTCATAACAATGGTTAACCCCAATATATTTACAAAATAAAAATCGGTAACCTAGCAGGCATTTTCAAAAACAGAAAAAGGAAGAACATGGGCAATTTAAACCCTATGATTATTACTTTCGCCATTTACCTTATCGTGGTTATTGCGATAGGGTTCATCGCGTATTTTTCCACACGGAATTTTGACGATTACATTCTGGGTGGCCGCAGCCTGGGCAGTTTTGTGACCGCCCTGTCAGCCGGTGCCTCGGACATGTCGGGCTGGTTGCTAATGGGCCTGCCTGGTGCCATTTACCTAAGTGGTTTAACCGAGTCCTGGATTGCCATTGGGCTGACCGTGGGTGCCTACCTGAACTGGCTGCTCATTGCCGGACGTTTGCGTGTTCACACCGAATACAATAACAACGCCCTGACCCTGCCCGACTATTTCCACAACCGGTTCGGATCCGAAAACCGCCTTATCAAAATTGTGGCCGCCACCATCATTCTTTTCTTTTTCACCATTTACTGCGCCTCGGGTATTGTGGCGGGTGCCCGTCTGTTTGAAAGCCTGTTTCATGTGGAATACGGCACTGCCCTTTGGCTGGGTGCAGGCGCCACCATTATCTACACTTTTATTGGCGGTTTCCTGGCCGTGAGCTGGACCGACACCATTCAGGCCAGCCTGATGATTTTCGCGCTTATCCTGACTCCCATCATGGTCCTGATCGGCCTGGGCGACTGGCAACAGGCCATGGCATCCATTCAGGTTGCCGCCACCACGGCCGGCAAGGAATATTCCAGCCTGTTTGCCGGTACCACTTTCCTGGGTATTGTCAGCACCGCGGCATGGGGTCTGGGTTATTTTGGCCAGCCCCATATCCTGGCCCGCTTCATGGCCGCCGAAAGCGCTAGCGCCATGAAAAACGCGCGCCGCATTGGTATGACCTGGATGATCCTGTGCCTGGCCGGTGCCGTGGCCGTTGGCTATTTCGGTATTGCCTACTTCCAGGCACACCCCGAACTGGCTGGCCCCGTGACTCAAAACCACGAGCGCATTTTCATTGAACTGGCCGCCATCCTGTTCAACCCCTGGATTGCCGGCATTATCCTGTCCGCCATCCTGGCCGCCGTGATGAGTACCCTAAGCTGCCAATTGCTGGTTTGCTCCAGCGCCATTACCGAAGACTTCTACAAGGGTTTCCTGCGTCCATACGCATCGCAGAAAGAACTGGTCTGGATTGGTCGTTTCATGGTCCTGCTGATTGCCTTAATTGCCATCTGGCTGGCCAGCAACCCCAACAGCCTGGTACTGGGCCTGGTTGCTTACGCCTGGGCCGGTTTTGGTGCAGCCTTTGGTCCCGTTATCATCTTGTCTGTTTTCTGGAAACGCATGACGGGCAAAGGTGCCCTGGCTGGCATGATTGTAGGGGCAATTGTGGTGGTGTTATGGAAAAACTCCGGCATCGACCTGTACGAAATCGTACCCGGTTTTATTGCCTGCTTTGCCACCATTATTCTGGTGTCCCTGTTTGGCGGTGAACCACCCAAAGCGGTTGTGAAGAAATTTGAAGAGGCCGACAAAGCCTACAGGGCTGAAGTTTAAGCCAGTTGGCGGGGCAACCACCCCGTCAGGCTTTGCCTGACACCCCTCCAACGTGAACTGCACCCCAAAAGTTGGACACCAATCCAACCTTTGGGGGTCAGTTCACTCCCGCGTGGGAACGAGTAGCAAAACATGCTAAATCTCGCGGGACACCCAACACACCCAAACCCCTACAAAACATTCACATACGTTTCAAACTTGCTGCGGTTAACCGAAAAAAACGTGCGTACGTTACGAACATTTTTTTTGGCCGTAAACAAACGATGCACCAATTCATGGTAAGCAGGCATATCAGCCACCTGAATTACCAATACAAAATCAGGTCCGGTTGATACACGGTAACACTGCAAAACAGCCGTTTCATGATTGACTTCTTGCTCAAACGCCGTATTGGCTTCTGCCGTTTGCACATCCAGCGTAACTTCAACGATGGCCGTTAACGTACTGGCAATTTTCTGCGGATCAAGAATGGCTACCTGCTTCTGGATAACCCCACTTTCCTGCAAATGGCGTACCCGCCTTAGGCAGGTAGGAGCCGAAGCATGCACCTTTTCTGCCAACGCCTGATTTGTAATGGAACTGTCCCGTTGCAGCAGTTGCAAAATTCTTTTATCCAACTCATCCAAGATAATCATGGCTCACTTTTTTGAATAAATATTTCAAATTCATATTAAAAATGAAATTTTTAATAAAAACAAAATAATAATGAAATATTATGTTATTTATAAATTAATTTAGAAATTTAATTTCTTGATTATACGTGCAAAATACAATTTTACTTATCCAAACGGAGCTGTTCACATGTGTGGAATCGTTGGTGCTGTTGCGCAAAGAGATATTACCCCTGTCCTGGTTGAAGGCCTGAAACGTCTGGAATACCGCGGCTATGACTCCTGCGGTGTTGCCCTGCATATCAACGGGCAACTTAAACGCACCCGCAGCACCCAGCGCGTGGCCGAACTGGAAACACAAATCAAGGAAGACAGGCTCAGCGGCTTCACCGGCATTGCCCACACCCGTTGGGCTACCCACGGCGCCCCTGCCACCCATAACGCCCACCCGCACTTTTCCGGCCAGGACAAAGGCGAGCCCCGCATTGCCCTGGTTCACAACGGCATCATAGAAAACCACGACGAACTGCGCGATGAACTTAAGACCCTGGGCTACACCTTTGAAAGCCAGACCGACACCGAAGTCATCGCCCACTTAATTAACCACCTGTATAACGGCGACCTTTTTGAAACCCTGCAACAGGCCGTACGCCGCCTGGAAGGCGCCTACGCACTAGCGGTTTTCTGCCGCGATGAACCGCACCGCGTGGTGGGTGCGCGCCAAGGCTCCCCCTTGGTGGCAGGCCTGGGCAATAACGAGAACTTCCTGGCTTCAGATGCCCTTGCACTGGCTGGCACCACCGACCAGATCATTTACCTTGAAGATGGCGACATTATTGACCTGCAACTGTCCAAAGTATGGATTGTAGACAGCACCGGCAAGCCGGTGGAACGCACGGTTCACACCGTTCAGACCCATACCGCAGCCGCCGATTTAGGCCCCTACCGCCACTACATGCAAAAAGAAATTTTTGAACAGCCCCGTGCGGTTGGCGATACCCTGCAGGATATTGATAACATCACACCTGACCTGTTCGGTAACCAGGCTTACAAGATTTTCAAGGAAATAGACAACGTCCTGATCCTGGCCTGCGGCACCAGTTATTACGCCAGCCTTACTGCCAAGTACTGGATTGAATCCATTGCCAAAATCCCCGTGAACGTGGAAATTGCCAGCGAATACCGCTATCGCGACAGCGTACCCAACCCCAAATCCCTGGTGGTTACCATTTCCCAATCAGGTGAAACCGCCGACACTCTGGCTGCCCTGAAGCACGCCCGTTCACTGGGCATGGAACACACGCTAACCATTTGCAACGTACAAACCAGTGCCATGGTACGCGAGTGCAAGCTTAATTTCATTACCCGCGCCGGTGTGGAAATTGGCGTTGCCTCTACCAAAGCCTTCACCACCCAGCTGGTTGGCCTGTTCCTGCTCACACTGGCCTTGGCACAAGTAAAAGAACGCATCAGCGAAGAAAAAGAAGCCGCCTACCTGAAACAGCTGCGCCACCTGCCCACCGCCATCAGCGCCGTACTGGCACTGGAGCCGCAAATCATGGGCTGGGCCGACCGCTTCGCCAGCAAAGAAAACGCCCTTTTCCTTGGCCGTGGCATGCACTATCCCATCGCCCTGGAAGGTGCTTTAAAATTAAAGGAAATCAGTTATATTCACGCTGAGGCGTATCCTGCTGGTGAACTGAAACACGGCCCGCTGGCCCTGGTTACCGAGCACATGCCGGTGGTTACCATTGCCCCCAAAGACGAATTGATTGAAAAGCTCAAATCCAATATGCAGGAAGTGCGGGCACGGGGCGGCGAGTTATATGTGTTTGCCGACAATGATTCCAAAATTGCCGCCAGCGAAGGCACGCATGTGATCCGCATGCCGGAGCACTATGGGAAACTGTCGCCCATATTGCATACTATTCCGTTGCAACTGCTGTCGTATCATACGGCTTGTGCGCGGGGGACAGATGTGGATAAGCCAAGGAATTTGGCCAAGAGCGTGACGGTAGAATAGGTCGCCCTCACATATTAAGACAGATAAAATAATCAGCGAGGGTGTAAATAATTCTGTGTAACCGCCTGGGTTATACATAATCGCTGATGCTATCCTCCGGTGTTTGTCAACCTAGTTGGAACGTGAATCGGTGTTTGTCAACCTAGTTGGAACGTGAATCATGCAGCCTCTAACGTTTTTTCCTGTTGAATGATCTCCATGTTTTTATCGGGATTAAGCCATACTTCTCCAATCGGTTGCCAGTTACGTGTCTGACCTGACCAACGGGCGGGATTGGCACGTTGAGCCTGTTGGTACAGTTCGTGCCGAGTCCTTAGGATGTCCTCATCCTGGCCTGCATGGCGCTGAGCAGGTGTGACATAGCGGATTTGGCTATGACGATGTTCTTCGTTATACCATCGCACAAACTGATGAACCCATTGCCGGGCATCTTCAATCTGGTTAAAGCCATTGGTTGGAAACCGTGGATGATATTTGCAGGTTCGGAATAGCGATTCTGAATACGCATTGTCATTGGATACGCGAGGGCGGCTATGCGAAGGCGTAATGCCTAAACTGTCCAGTTTGGCATACAGGGTGGAGCCTTTCATGGCAGAACCATTGTCCGCATGTAATACCAGCGGCTTATGCGCACATTTTTCACGCAGTACCGTCCGTTGAATAAGGGTGGCACTGTTATTCATATTTTCAGCCTCAAAGACTTCATGGCCCACTATTTTGCGGCTGTAAATATCCATAATCAGGTACAGATAAAAAAATTGTCCGCGTATTGTGGTCGGCAGATAAGTCACATCCCAACTCCAGCAAACATTGGGCTCATCAGCACAATGGCGACGGGGCGGACCTTTATGGCGTGGTGCTGCTGCGCGTCCACGGCGATGCTGTTCACCCGCCTGACGCAGGACGCGGTAGAAACTGGACTCGGAAGCCAGATAGCATTGTTCTTCATCCAGCAGCCGGGCCACGATCTGCGCGGGTGGCAGACTGGCAAACTCGGGACGGTGACAGGCATCCAGAATGGTCTGGCGTTCTTCTGGCGTCAGCGCATGGGCTGGTGAAGGATGCACCGCATGCGGGCGTTGGTCCTCAATGCCTGTTGACCAGCGACGGTAAGCTTACGCCAATACTCAAGGATATCCATTAAGAATGAGATGGATGGTTTTGAAGCCATAACCCATATTAAGAAGCGGAGAGCAAAAGACCAAACCAGCATGGGTGTGGCTGGCTGGTATGATTCCTTTAAGCATTAGCCAAAAACCCTTTATTTTTTAGCCAAGCTTTACCCTGCTCAGTAATAACATAAGCTTGATCTGGATGATTAATAACTTCAGGATAGAAATAATTTAGCAGGCCTTCTCTACGCATTTTTGATAAATGATTGGTTTTTAAATGATCTTCTCTACGATTAAAAATCGTAGCCAATCCTTGGGAAGTCATAGGCGATAAGTTACATAACTGCAAAATAACAGGCCATAAAATTTCTTTTCTTGGCTTCGATGACAATCCTTTTATTGCTTCTTGCAAAGCTAGTGGTAATTTCAGGTCACTCGCATTTGTATCGAGGTCGCTCGCATTTGTATCGAGGCCAGTCCGATTTACATCAATCTGAGCATCAATTTTCTCATAATTAAGTTGATAATAAGTCGCTGAACCTGCTCCGCCCTTTACTAGCAACCCCAATCCATGGTGAAGTTTTCTAAGTACTTGGCTGGCTGAATTAGTATCTAAATCACTAATTGCGCGTATTGCTGCGTTATCAACCGCACCAATTTCATAGGCAAGAATCAACGCTTTAGCCTCGTCATGATTAAGGCACAGGGTAGCGAACTGACCTAACCATGCCAACTGTTCCTCCCCCATTAACTGATGCAGCAAATAAATAGACTTAAATTGATTATCCACTACGCTATTTAAAAACACCGGTGCCTCTAGTCCTGCCTCTTTTAACAGACGGCGCATAGTGCGAATACCCGTTCCCTTTACTTCAGCAAACTCAAGATCATACAACACGTTTGCCAACAAAGGCGCTCCTACTCTACCACCTCGGGCACATAAATCATGCGCCCGTCATCCAGCCGGTAGGTAATGCCGGCCTTGGTGCCCTGGCCCTGGCCGATTTCACCGTTGGATTCATAACGGGTCAGTTCCTCCCCCTGTTTTATCGTCATGGCCATATTGGCCTTGCCGGGGTTTTCAATAACGATCACATCCTGTGCCGCATAGGGATTAAGCGGGTTCAGTGCCACCACCACCATCAAGATCCCAATCACCACAAGAAACAGGTCAATCAGGTTAACCACGGAAAGAATCGGGTCGTCGGCATCGTCAGATTCCAGAAATCGCATGTTCACCCCTCCTGTGCCAGCAGGCCCTGACGCTCAAGGTCGCGCAGTTCCTGCAAGAGCCAGCGCCGCCGTATCGTCAATATAAAAAAGGTAATGCTTGCCGCTATAAGCGCTAGAATAACCGCTGAAAATGCGGTTACCATATTCTCTCCAACGCCAGCGGCATTGCCCCCGCCCAGCGCCAGCAAGGCAGGCCCCATAGGAATCATGGTGGCAATTAAACCCAGCATGGGTGCGGTACGCGACACCACGCGCAGCAACTCCAGGCGGCGCATAATCCATAGTTCCAGATCATCAGCGTTGCCGCCATACCTGGCATGTTGCTGGCGCAGGGCAGATTGCGCGCGTTGTTTGCGCCTTTGCCAACACTCAACGGCAAAACCACCCAGTGCGGCAAACGAATACAACAGGCAAAGCAAAATCAGTATCAGCACGGGGGCCAGAAAAAGGCGGGCAAGTTCGTACAGGCCAGATTCAAGATAGTTCATCAAAATACTCCAGAAAAAAATTAGGCATATGCCGCTTATGCGCCCGCCCTGCGCCATTGGCGAACAGCGCCATACAGCGTGGTGGCCAACAGCAGGGCCAGCGAAACAAGCAGCATCCAGGGAAAAGGCGTTGGGGCAGATTCCACCTGCTGCATGACCTGGCCACTTACCGGCGTCTGCACCTCTGCCTGAACCTGCGGTGCAGAAGTTGCCGGTTCCCCAGCATTCGCCTGCGTGCTGGCCTCTGCACTGGCTTCTGCAAGCGCATCCGGGGCAGCTTGCGCCAGACCAAAGCCCCGGGCCATGTCCGCCACGAATTCCCGCGTCAGGAGTTCCCCTGCGGTGGCATTAAATTGTTGTTCCAGCTCACTCCAGCGCTCTGCCAACGCCCGCCGTGTGGCTTCCGGCGCATCCCAGTAACCCTTGCGAATGGCTTCCGCCATGCGCTCCAGTACCTGTGCCTGCGCGGTGGGGTTGTACTGTTCAAACCACTCGTTCGTACCCAACTGGCGCGTGTCGTCAATATAAGTATCAAATATGGCCTGCCATTGGTCGGCCCGAACGGTAGCGGGATCGACGGCCTGCCAGCCAAACAGGTTGTTAACGGTGTCCACAACTTCCAAAGTGCCGGCATAACCTTCATTTTGCATGCCTTGTATCCATTGAGGATTCAAGTATCTAACCCGCATTTCGTTAGAAAGAAAGGCTTGCATAGAGGCTGTCCCGGGTTCTTTTTTGCGCAAATCAGAAATGTACAGTGGCGGGCTTTTACCATCCAGATGCCGGATGGCCACAGACAGCCCGCCCAGAAACTCGAAAGGGTGGTCAGTGGAAAGCACGCCATGAATGTTTGAGGAACGCGACATGACCGCCGCATCAGTGCCTTTTAGCTGTGTGGCCAGCAAGTTGGCGGAAGCAGGCTTAATGGCCCACCCCTCATTGCCATAGGCATACTGCATGCGCCCCAGAAACTGTTCGGCCAGAGCCGCATCGCCTTCCCATTGGGTGGATTGCCGCATCATGCCGGGCAGGCCCGTGCCATAGTTGCCGGGCGCACTGCTGAAGATCCGGTAACGGGCAGCCTGTGCGGCGTCTTCTGCAGGCATGCCCGTTGCCTGCAGCTCGGCCACAATCCGTTTCGTGTTGGCCGCAACGGGATTATCCGGCTCGTCCAGCGCTGCCAATTGGCTCATGGCCTCGGAAAGCAGGCGCATGAAACTGTCAAACTGGTCACGATAAACGCCCGTTGCCTGAATAACCACGTCTATGCGCGGCCTGCCTAAAGTGGCGGCAGGAATAATCTCCAAACGGGAAATCCGGCCATTACGCCCCCACACCGGTTTCAGGCCCAGCGCTTGCAAAATCTGCCCTTCGGTAATGCCTTGATGACGCACTGCCTCGCCTGCCCACAAGCTGAATGCCAGACGTTTTGGCCAGGCACCCTGGTGCTCGCTGCGATAAGTATCCACCAGTTGCATCAGCGCCGTGCCACCGCTTTCATAAGCGGAAGGCGTGGGCAATTTGTCTGCCTCTAGCGCATACAGGTTACGGCCACTGGCCAAACCGGGGCTGCGTATAGGGTCTCCGCCCGGGCCGGGCAACACGAAACCGCCCGACAGCCCGCTCAGCAACGCTTCCATCTCACCGGTATGGGCCAGGCCCTCATCCAGTTCCCGCGCTTGCTGCAAGTGTGTTTTCAGTTCAGGTGGCGCTGTGGCAAGGTCTTCGCCTTCCCGCAAATAGCGGTGCAAAGTTTGATAAGGCGCGCTTGCCTGCAGCTTGGTGAAATCTTCAGCAAAAAGATTATCTGGTGAACCCAGCGCCTCATAAAAAGGCTGTCCCAGCTGTTGCATCACCACGGAAAGCCGGTGCTCTGGCGCAGAAGGCTGGCCAAAGCGGTGCAATCCCAGTGGCATGGCGGTTTGGGCCAATTCATGCAAATGGTCATGCAAAACCTGCAAAAACCCGGAAAAATCGTCACGCGCCTGGCTCTCTTGCCAGTCCAGGTCCTGAATCATGCCAGAGGCCTGCGTGGCGGTCAGAATTTTCTCCATGACCGCCTGCTGCACGGCCCCTTCATCCAACTGTTCATACTCTTCTATTAAGGCCAGCATGTCGCGCAACTCGTCATAAAGCCCTGCCGGTGCAAAAGGAGGGGTTTGATGGCTAATGGAAACCGCCCTTCCCCTGCGTCGCGTTTGCAGCGCCTCGCCCACGTTGTCCTGAATATACGGATAAAAAACCGGCAAGTCGCCCAGCGCCAGAAAAGGATAGTCGCGCATGGACAGCCCCCTGTCCTTGCCCGGCAGCCATTCCAATGAACCGTGCGTGCCAAGATGGATCAGCGCGTCAGCACCCAAAGATTCACGTAGCCACAAGTAAGAGGCCATGTACAAATGGTCGGGAGCCAAAGACGTATCGTGGTAATTGCTGCCCACTTCTGCGGCTCGGGGCATTTGCGGCATCACAACCAGTTTACCCAGCTGCAGTCTGGGAATCACAAACGCGGGCACGCCATCTACCGTACGCACAGCCCAATGAACCAACGGGTCTCCCCAATTGTCCATGCCCTTGCGTTGTTCAGGGGGCAGCTTGTCCAGCCATGCCTGGTATTGTGAAACCGGCAGCGCTGCCGCAAGATTATTGGCCAGCAGATTTTCAGGCGAACTCTTTCTATAAAGCATGGCCAACATGGCCTGTCCCTGCCTGATCATGCCCGCTTCATCAATGGGATCAACCTCATAACCGGCCTGCTTCAGCGCCAGGGTAATGTTTTCTATGGAAACCGGCACGTTCAGGTGCGAGGCACCAAAGTTCCTTTCACCCGCAGGATAGTTCCAGAACATCAAGGCCAGCTGCTTGTCTTGGGCAGGTTTACGGCGCAATGCGATCAGCTTGCGCAGTTTGTTCAGCAAACCATCTACCTGCGCCGCCATCGGAACGGCGGCACCGTCTTGCAGGGCAGAAAGCACCATGGGGTCGCTCATGCCCCAGGTTTCAGGAATGGCAATAAAGATCGGCACCAAACTTTGCAAGGCACCGCTTGACGACGCCAGCCAATGCGCCTCATCACCATCCCGATAGGTTAACGTCTGGATTGCGGGAATGCCCAATTCCGCCAGCTCGGCGGCACGCTCGGCACTGTTTTGCGTCATGCGAAGGTTAACAATAGCATCGGCACCGGCGGGCTTGGCAACCTTGGTCAGCGCCTTGGGATCGTTACTGTCATACCAGAACGCAATGGGCATGATGTTTCTGGCTTCAGCGGCAGCAATCAGGGCATCAATCACCGCCGTCTGCATATCACTGACCACGCCGTTGTGAATCAGGAAAGCAACACTGCCCACAGCCTGGGGCATGCGTGCCCGCGCCCATGCCAGATAACTGTCAAGCAACTCAAAAACATGCGAGGCGGCCGGATGATAAAAGCCGGTTTCAGGCACGGGCTCGGCAGCTGGCAACGCCGCAATGGAACGGCCTTCAGCAAAGTCTTTAGCTGCCTGAAAAAACAAGCCAAAGTTACCGGCGCCCCCATTCGTGTAATAGCCAGATAATTGCCGGGCCTGTTCAGCCTGCATGCCCCCAAAGTCTTCAACACGTTCATCTGCCCTAAGCCACGGAATCGTGCCTGCCCGCAAGCGCTCGCCAATCACGCCATCCACTTCAGCACGCGCACTGGGACGTGGCGTATCCAGCACGACCAGGCTGGCGCCCTGCAGCCATTGCTCGGCAGGTTTGCCAATGGTGCCCACATCCACATGCTCCAGCCGCACCCCGGCGCGTTCGGCAAAGGGCGCCAGCACCTGAAATTTTGCCGGCAGCACCGTGCGGTTGGTAACCACTTTAACAAGCGGCGCCGCATCCTGCGTTGCCGTCTGGGCCTGCACCAGCCCCAAAACACCCAGACACCCTAACAGCATCCATAATTTAAGCATTAGTTTACGCATAAGATCAGAACCTTATTTCCATACCAACAAACAGGCGACGGCCTTCATCGGTGAACGCATAATCAACAGACTCATCGGCCAGACGCTTGTCAGTCAGGTTCTCTATGCCCGCACGCAAAGTCATGTTCTGGCTGATATCGTAGCTGCCATACAGGGAAAGAATTGAATAAGCCGGCTGATAACCCGAGGCAGAAGTCGTGCGCTGGGAACCCACATACTGCCATTTAAGGCTGGCATTCCAGTTCTGTGCCGGCTGCCAATTCAAGGTGGCATTGGCGGCATGGCGGGAACGGTCGGTCAGTCGGGTGTCGGTTGTACGGTCTATGGCATCCAGATAGGTATAGTTGGCATTCAGCTGAAGCTGCCAGGGTAGCTCCACGCCAAAGCCCAGTTCCAGGCCACGAATGCGGGCCTTGTTAATGTTAACGTACTCGTACGTTTTGGTTCTGCCCGCACACCCCGCCGTACAGTTGCTGTCAATCAGGTCTTCAACCTGGTTCAGGAACAGCATGGCATTGGCTTGCCAGCTGTCACCGGTATAATCAAAACCTGCCTCATAGGAAACCGAGGTTTCCGGCTTCAAATCGGGGTTGCCAAAGATCTGGGAATTCCGGCCCCATGTACCGCGATAACCGGGCGACAGCTGTTTAAGCGTGGGCGCACGAAAACCCTTGCCCACACCACCCTTAAAGACCAGTTCATCGCTGGCATGATAAAGCAGATAAGCACGCGGGCTGGTTTGCCAGCCATAATTGGGATGATGGTCAAAACGGCTGCCCAGCAGCAGCTCCCAATTGTCACCAAACTTCATTTCATCTTGCAGGAACAAGGCCTTATGGGTGGCATTTTCACGTCCATCCGCGTTCACGGTAGGATCTTCCAGGGTTTCTTTGCGCAGTTCGCCACCCAGCGTAACCGTATGCCCGGACAAGGGTTCAAAGCTCACCATGCCATTCAGGACTTTATCGGTGAACTGGTGCGGGCCGGTACTGCCGCCGTCTGACCGGTCATTAACGCGCTTAAGATTGGAACGGTACAGCTTGATCTCGCTTTTTCCCCACGCCCAGTCTCCAGTATGGGACAGGGAAAGGCGTTGCCGGCGGATGTCGTCCTTCGAAAGATAAGTGGTGCTGTTGCGCCAACGGTCTTCTTTGCCAACACTGACCGTAGCGTCTATTCGTTGCCTGTCATCGGGTGTCCAGGTCAGTCCCACCGATCCCAGCATGTCTTTTCTATACCCTATGGAAGTCTCATGAAAAGCAGTGGGCGGGTTGCTTTCGGGCGCGTATAAAGCTTGCTGGTGTTGATATTGTCCAGACACGGTCAGGCCAAGCACATTCTGGATAAGAGGACCGGAAACGTAAGCCCCCAAACGGTGGCGATCTCCGCCACGGCTATTGTCAGAAAAAACACCATCAACAGAAAAAGCATTGACCCATTCATCGGTGGCACGTCGCGATATCACGTTCACCACGCCACCAAGCGCCTCTGAGCCGTACAGGGACGACATGGGACCACGTACAATTTCAATACGCTCAATGGCTTCAGCAGGCATCCAGCCGTGCTCAAAATCCGAACCGTAAATAAGCGGGCCCGACTGGTTAATACGCATGCCGTCATATAGAACCAGGGTATGGTCTGTTTTCATGCCGCGAATTGAAATGCCCTTGCCGTTAATTCCGACACTGCTCAACGCAACGCCGGGTGACCCTTCAATGGCATCGGTCAAGTCATAGATCGGCCGGCGGCGCAATTCATTTCCATCCAGCACCGTGACACTGGCTGGCGCATCTGCCAGCAAGCGCTCGCTGGCCGATGCCGTTACAACAATGGAGTCCAGCTGTGTGATGCTATCGGTGCTGGTGTTGGTGTTGGCCCAGGCTGTACCGAAAACGGTGCCGGCAGCTATTGAACAGGCTAGCGCAGACAAGCGATGGCGTGAAAGGACAATAGTTTTTGGATATGTCATTTGTAAATTTATATATCTATTTATATTTATGCGTAACAAAGTCCGGGCGTAAAAAAACCTCGGGAAATTGCCGTTAAAAAGTGATCCGTACAGGAACGATCACAAACGAAAACTTATCCGAGGTTTGAGGGAGGAGCGCGAGAGCCCAGCGGCGGGCCTAAAGCGGGTAGTGGGGGCAATGCATGGTTACCATGCAATAACGGGACAGTACGATGAGCAACAGACATTACCAGCGCGGGCACTTGCCCTGCGGGCATTAATGTCTGTGATGCAGCAAGACAGAATGAACATTCCTGATTGTCAGTGTGGTCGCCGGACGAAGGCTCAACAGCCTGGCCGTTTGCGTCCACCAAAATGGTGCTGGTGCCACTGGTGGTACAAATGGTAATGGAGAATGTTCCCTCGCGCGCGCCGGAAAAATCCGGCATATACCCCACCGGAATCAGCGCCCGGCACAAAAACAACAAAACCGTCAGGCAAAAAAGAACTTGCCAGACGTGGATCATTTTATATCGAGATGGAGAGTGAAAAATACGCACGACCGGAACTATATCACATTCATCTCCCTGCCCTCAGGAAGAGATTATGTTTGAAATGAGATAAATCAACTTCATCTGAAAGCCCAAAACCGTTTCATGACGAACAAGCTAAAAAAGGCACCATACAATAATATGGCGCTTGTTCCCGAAGCCCTCTCTTTTTCCATTATTGCCGGAGTTCATCTATTCAAAATTAGTATGCGTGGCAGCCAGTGATTTACGCCAGTAACTGCTGGCCCGAATACGTTTTTTATCAATCTTGAATTTATCAATAATGTATTCACGCAAGGCCTTGATATCGCTGTATTCCCCTGCCACCCACACATAACCTTCACCGGCAGGCAAAACAAGTTCACCCAAACTGGCGGCCAGGGCTTCTGCTTCGTCCTCGGGCAAGGCATCCCTGTCTTGCAGCACCCAGCGCACATCAATATCGCATGAGCCCTGTAACGCTATTTTACTGCCTTCACTGGCAATCTTGATAATTACAATCGCCTTACTGGAAGCGGGTAACTCTTCAAGCCTGCGGGCAATGGCCGGAATAGCGGTTTCGTCACCCATCAGCAAATGCCAGTCAAAACCGGCAGGAATCACAAAAGAACCGCGTGGTCCGGCCACACCCAGGTAATGCCCCACATCGGCCTGGCTTGCCCAACTGCTTGCCGGACCCTCATGATTTAAAACAAAATCAATATCCAGCTCATTGGTGTCAGGATTGTAACGGCGCGGCGTGTAATCACGGGTAAGGGGCTTGGGCAAGCTCTCATCAAACTCCACCCCCTTTTCTCCCACCACGGGCAGATTGGGTTTTTTCCCGGGAGATTCGGGCAAGAACAGTTTAATGTGGTCATCAAAAGAGGCCGATAAAAACCCGTTCAAATCATCTCCGCTTAAGGTAATACGCCGAATCGACGGGCTTAACGGTGTAATGCGCTTGACTTGCAGCAAACGCATTTTGATAGGATGTTGCAACTTCTTGGTATCAAGGATATTTTGTGTCATTTCAAATCTCGTTCATTAATCAGCATGGGGCTGGTCGTTCTCATTCATTTACAATTTAACCTTGATGAGAATCATTATCAATTGCAATAATGGAAAAGACAATTCCATTTTTGAAACAGGCTACGCTTAAAATCCATAAATTTCGGCTAGACCAGCTGAATTCAGACTTGTGATTGTCTTATTCTCGTGCTAGGATCATGCAAGATCATAAAAATCTTTCCAACAATTTCTCTGGTATATATTTCAATTACAAATCCCCTATGGATTCTGACATAGAATCCCCCAGTACGGCGCTGGTCTACGCCAGCCAACTTTCGCTTAATTTTTGCAGTGCATACCCCGTTACCCTAATGGCCCGCTTCGGATTTTTCCGTTCCGGGCAATTGCCGTTGAACGTCTTGAAGGCGTCTCCCACAAAGGTTCGGCTTCCGGTGGATACGCCAGTTTTGGGGTAGTTGTTACACAAATCGTGGTGCTGGATGCGGTATTTTCTTTAGACGCCGTCATTACCGCTGTTGGCATGGTAGATCAGCTACCGATCATGATGGCGGCGGTCATTATTTCCATTGGCGTCATGCTGGTGGCCTCCAAACCGCTAACCCGCTTTGTGAATGCGCATCCCACTGTTGTAGTGCTGTGCCTAAGCTTTCTGCTTATGATTGGCTTAAGCCTGTTTGCCGAAGGTCTTGGCTTCCATATGCCCAAAGGCTACCTGTATGCGGCCATTGGCTTCTCTATTATGATAGAGGCCCTGAACCAGCTGGCCCGACGCAATATGGCCAAAGAACAGGCCCGTTTTCCCATGCGTGAACGCACCTCAAAAGCGGTGCTTCGCCTGCTTGGCGGACGTCAGGCACAGCAAAATTACACCGGTGAGCCCGCAGACATTGCACAAACCATGCAAGCTGCCGCTTTTGCTCCGGAAGAACGCAGCATGGTAAGCGGCATCTTGACTTTGGCAGAGCGCAATGTGCGCTCTATCATGACGCACCGTTCAGATATTTCATGGGTAGACCTGAACGAGGCCCCCGAACAAATCCGGGAAAAACTGCTTGATGTACCCCATGGATACTTCCCTGTTTGCCGCGGCTCGATTGATAACGTCATCGGTGTGGCCCGCGTGAAAGACCTGCTAAGCAACCTGATCCGGGATGGCAAAATTGACGAGAAAAACAGTTTGCGCACCCCGATCTTTGTGCCTGAATCCATCTCGGCCATTAACCTGATTGAAACCTTGCGCAGAGCCAAAGGGCAAATCGTTCTTGTCAGTGATGAGTTTGGTGAACTCATGGGCATTGTCTCACCTATCGACATCCTTGAAGCCATCGCTGGCGAGTTCCCCGATGAAGACGAAACCATGGAAATTCAGGTAACCGGACCTGAACAATGGATGGTGGCGGGCAGCGCAGACCTGCACCAGCTGGAAATCGCCCTTCAGACAGAAGGCCTGGTTAACCTTGAGAGTAATTACGCCTCTCTGGGGGGTTATATGATTAGCCGTTTCGGCCACCTGCCCCGAGAGGGCGAAACCCTGATCCATAACCAATTCGAGTTCCGGGTTGCAAGCATTAAAGAGCAGCGTATTGCAACCGTTAGCATACGCAAGCTTGCGCCTGCCGATTCAATCAACACTTAAAACCGTCTTCTGGTCATAAACCCATAATAGCTTGCTTCTAAAATGAAATCGTTTTCTGAAAACGATTTCATTAGATTGACGAACCATGAAAGGGAGACCATTGTACAAGCAATGTCACCTATGCATTCCCACGCAGGAGGAGTGAACTGACCCCCAAAGGTTGGATTGGTGTCCAACTTTTGGGGTGCAGTTCAACGGAGGGGAATTTTCCTTCTTCGTGGAATCACTTGTGCTACACATTTCGGTGTCAGTATTTATTTCAACGCAAGTTGTACGCGCCGTTTCAGTTCCGGCAAGACCTCTTCTTCAAACCAGGGATTACGCCGCTGCCAGATGCGGTTGCGGGGCGAGGGATGTGGCAGGGGCAAATACTGCGGCAGGTATTCTTTATAATGCTGCACGGTTTCGGTCAGGGTTTTATAGGCCCTGTCTTTCAGGTAATAGCCCTGGGCATAGCGGCCAATCAAAACCGTTAAGGCCAAGTTAGGCATTTTTTCAAGCAGTTTTGCGTGCCACAGGGGCGCGCATTCGGGGCGCGGCGGCAGATCACCAGACTTACCCGAACCCGGATAACAAAACCCCATGGGCACAATCGCCACCAGCTCAGGATTATAAAACTGTTCTTTATCCAGTCCCAGCCAGCTGCGCAGGTTGTCGCCACTGGGATCATTCCAGGCAATCCCGGTTTCATGCACTTTGCGGCCCGGGGCCTGTCCAATTAACAGAATACGGCTTTTGGAAGACGCGGCCAGAATTGGCTTTGCGCCAAGCGGAAGATGAGGTTCACAGACCTTACAGGCCCGCACCTTTTCCAGCAACTGCACCATTGATGTTAAAACCATAAGTGCTCCTTGTGTTTACCGGATTGAGCGAAAAACCTCGCCGTTCAGGGCGGGGATGAATAGCATGGACGACAGCGCCGTCCTTTGAATACTTAAGGATTTATACACCCAGATAGCGTGCCCAGAGGCTGCGATCGTTGGCCAGGCTGGCAGACGAGCCTTCCCATACCACACGGCCACGTTCCAGAATCACATGGCGATCAGCCAGGGCCAGCAGTTTTTCAAGGTATTTATCTACAATGATTGTAGTTTGACCCTCTTGCCGCAATTTGGCAAGACAAGCCCAAATTTCATCCCGGATAACCGGGGCCAGCCCTTCGGTCGCCTCATCCAGAATCAACAGGCGCGGATTGGTGGACAGGGCCCGTCCAATCGCCAGCATTTGCTGCTCGCCCCCCGAAAGTTGGTTGCCCATATGTGAAGACCGCTCTTTCAGCCGGGGGAACAGCGCATAGATGCGCTCAATGTCCCAGCCATCGGCCCGCCCGTTGCGCTGGTCGGCAAAAGCCAGCAAATGCTCGCGGACGGTCAGATTCGGAAAACACAAGCGGCCTTCCGGCACAATCGCAATCCCCATGCGGGCAATCGCATCTGCCTTCAGGGCCTGCACCGGCCGGCCCATAAAGTGAATCTCACCCGACTTGCTGCGAATGTCACCAATAATGGATTTAATGGTGGTGCTTTTACCCATGCCATTGCGGCCTAACAAGGTAATGGTTTCGCCTGAATGAATCTCAAAACCCACATCAAACAGAACCTGGCTTGCACCATAACCTGCATTCAGGTGTTTACAACTCAGCAAAGCCGTTTCGCTCATGCCTGTTCTCCGGTACCCAGATAAACCGCCTGCACTTGTGGATGGCCCTGGATATGGGCAGCATTGCCTGAAGTTAAAACACGCCCATACACCAGCACGGATATCCGGTCAGCCAGCTGAAAAACGGCATCCATGTCGTGCTCAATCAGCAAAATAGCGCAATCCTGTCGCAGGCTGCGAATCAAGGCAATCATTTGCAACGAATCTTCTGGCCCCATGCCTGCCATGGGCTCATCCAGCAGCAGCAACTTGGGGCGCGAGGCCAGGGCCAGGGCGACATCCAGTTTGCGTTGCACACCATGCGGCAGGGTACCGGCCAGGTGGTTCAGGCAATCGCCCAACCCGGTTTTTTCCGCCAATGCCAGGACGCGCTGATGCAACGCCGTTTCATGGTCACGCCGGCCAAAAAAGCGAAAACTTGAACCTTCATGCGCCTGGGCCGCCAGCATTAAATTGGCCCATACGGTTTGATCGGGAAATATACTGGTTACCTGAAAACAGCGCGACAGGCCATGGCGTACCCGCTGGTTCATGGACTTGCCCACCAGCTCGACCCCATCCAGTTTTATGGTGCCTTCGTCAGGCGCCAGCAATCCAGATATCAGGTTAACCAAGGTTGACTTACCGGCACCATTCGGGCCAATCAAGGCATGAATTTCGCCCGCTTCCACGCCAAGATCAACATGATCGGTTGCCAGCAGGCCACCAAACCGTTTTACCAGGCCTTGTACTTGCAGCAAACTCATTTAATCACCCTTCGGCGACTGCCACCCGCCAGGCCTGCCGGAAGCAGGAAGACAGACAGCAGCAAAATCAAGCCCATGGGCCAGTGCCAGTAATCGGTATACAGCTTAAGCACTTCGGCCAGGGTCAGCCACACGACCACCCCCAGTGCCGGGCCCCAGCGATGTCCCATACCACCTAAAATAACCATCACCAACAACCCGGCCGATTCCCCAAACGACATCATGGAAGGACTGACAAAATTATTATTGACCGCCAGCATGGCACCCGCCAACCCGGCAAACGCACCAGCCACCACAAAGGCAAGCAGGCGAATGGCATACACCGGGTAACCCATGGCACCCATGCGCACTTCATTGTCGCGAATGCCCTGCAAGGCAAGGCCAAACCGGGAACAGGCCACCCGGCTGCCCATGGCAAACACTAGGGCCGCAATCAGCAACACGATCCAGTACAGGGCATGAGGCACGTTATCGAGCCAGCTACCCAAAGATAACGGGGTATAAATGCCATAACCGTCTTCCCCGCCAAAGCGGCTGAATGAAACCGCCAGGTAATACAGCATTTGGGCAAATGCCAGGGTAATCATGATGAAATACATGCCACGGGTACGAATGCTGATACTGCCAATCAACAGGGCAAACAGCGCCGACACCCCCATGGCCAGCCCCCAGGCCAGCCACACGGAATCTTGCCCGCTATCAAGCAGGGCTACCAGCGTATAGGCACCAATGCCCAGAAAACCGGCGTGTCCCAGCGCAACCATGCCACCATAGCCAATCAGGAAGTTCAGGCTGCTGACGGCAATACTGTAAATCATGAGCCTTTGCACAAAACCCACGTAATAGTCCAACCCAAGCAGGGGCGCCACCAGCGGAAAGGCCGCCAGCACCCCCAACACCAGCCAGGGGGCAAATAAAAACCAACCGCTTTCCTGCCGTGACTTGAACGGAAGCGGCACCGCAGGCATCATGGCGTGATTATTGTTTTGCATTGCTTAGCCTCTTGCCGGAAAAAGACCGGATGGCTTGAGTGCCAATACAGTAGCCATCAGGATATACATGGCAATACTGGCCAGCCCCGAACCCAGGTCTGCCGCCAACGCAGGCGGCAACATCACATGCAGCAAAGGCGGCAGAAATGCCCGGCCGGCAGTGTCTATCAGGCCTACCAGCAATGCAGCCACAAAGGCGCCCCTGACTGAACCAATACCACCAATCACAATCACCACCAATGCCGGAATCAGGATGGCATCGCCCATGCCGATTTGCACCGCACTAATAGGCCCCATCAGGGCACCCGCCAGCGCAGCCAGGCCTGCCCCCAGTATGAAAACAAAAGAAAACACACGATTTACGCGCACCCCCATCAGCTCAGCCATGCGCCGATTGGAGGCCCCTGCCCGCACAATCATGCCAAGACGGGTATGATTGACCAAAAGATACAACCCCAGCGCCACCAGCAACCCTGCCACAATCAGCATCAGCCGGTATGACGGGTAAGGCAGGCTACCCAACAGCGTCACTGGCCCCGACAGCCAGGCCGGTGTGGGTGCCATGATGGGGGAAGGCCCCCAAATGGCCCGTACTGCATCATCAGCAATCATGATCAGGCCAATGGTGGCTAACACCTGGGAAAGATGATCGCGCCGGTAAAGCCGCCGCATTACCAGCACTTCCACCAGCAGAGCCAGTATTTTTGTACCCGCAACCGCCACCACAATAGCTAGCAGGAAACTGCCACTGGCCTCGTGTACGCGGGCAGCCAGATAGGCACCCACCATGTACAGCGAACCATGTGCCAGGTTAAGCGTATCCATGATGCCAAACACCAAGGTCAGCCCGGCGGCCAGCAAAAACAGCATCAGGCCGTAACCCACACCGTTAAGCAGTTGCTCGAAAACAAAAATCACATCCATCAATACTTCCGTTTATAAACTGAACACAACTTACATCTTGCATTCAGCCACATAGGCATCCTGATGGTTTGGCAAAATGGTTTTCACCAGAATATTGGTTAATTCGCCGTTGGCATTCTTGCCAATTTTGCGCACATAGTAATTCTGGATGGGGTAATTGTTAGCCCCATACTTAAACTCGCCACGCACCGAGTTGAAGTTGGCGTTTTTCAGGGCAGCCACCAGGGCCTCACGATCCTGGACATTACCTTTGACATCACGAACCGCGGCATCCATGGCCATGACCACATCATAAGACTGGGCGGCATACACGGTTGGGTAGCGCTTGTACTTGTCACGGAAGGCCTGGACAAACTCCTTGTTGGCTGCATTGTCCAGGTCATGCGCCCAATGCGCCGTGTTTTGCATGTTTTCCACCGCATCGCCCACCGCGGCAATCACGTCCTGGTCGGCAGAAAAGCCTGGTGCCACCAGCGGAATATCCTTCAGGCCCGCGCCCACAAATTGTTTAACAAAATTAATACCCATGGCCCCCGGCAGAAACAGGTAAACCGCATCGGGTTTTTCAGAACGGATCCGGGCAATTTCAGCGGCGTAATCAATTTGGCCCACCTTGGTATAGATTTCTTCTTTTATTTCACCCTTATAAGTGCGCTTGAAGCCACCCAGGTGATCTTTGCCGGCCGGATAATTGGGCGCAATGATAACGGCGTTTTTATAGCCGGCCTCGTTGGCCAGCACCCCTGCCGCTTCATCATAGGTGTCGTTTTGGTAAACACCAAAAAAATACGGATTGCATTGCTTGCCGGCAAACTGGCTGGGGCCGGGGTTGCTGGAAAGAAAAGGCACTTTGGCGGCAAACAGGGCCGGGCCAACCGCCAGTGCCGCATTGGAAGCGACCGGACCGGTGAAGAAATCAATCTTGTCTTTCTGGATAAACCGGTTGGCCAATTGATTGGCCTGCTGGGGGTTGCCGGCAAAATCGGTTTGCAGGAACTCGGCATCTATGCCACCCAGCTTGCCACCCAGTTTTTCAATCGCCAGCTCGATCCCATCACGGGTTTCCACCCCAATTGCCGCAAAGGGGCCGGAAATATCCAGCGCCACGCCCACCTTGATGGGCTCGGCCGCCTGTGATGCTGACAAGATACCCAATGACAGTGCCATGCAAAGCGTGGTTTTTTTCAGTTGAAACATGTCGTCTCCTCTTTTTCTATGTTTTCAAAATTCCAAATATCCTGCCAAACCGTCTATTCACAGGCCAATTCACCAGGGCAAACAGAATGTTACCCCATTTAACACCGCCCCCCATTGCCTGATTCACCGGATAGGGCAAATCTGGCCCGGGCTGTTTCCTGCATACAACGACAAATCCGTTAAAATCAACACTTGCTGCCCGATACCTTGTGGCCAAACACCAAAACGGAAATGAGAGATGTGGACCAATCTGATCAATAACCCCCTGCTTGCCATGTTAGTGGCTGCCCTGCTTGCTCTGGCCGCCTGTTTCTGGCTTAGCCGGGCCGCCTATATCCTGCCACGCACGATTGATCCGGACCTTCCGCTGCAAGTGCCTGCCTGGCATTTTCGGTTGCGCAGCCAGTTCATGGTGCTCGGCCCACTAGTTGCCGCATTGTTCTGCTGGTTTTTTGGCAGTAGTTTTGCCGCCTTGGCCAGTATTGGCTTCATGCTGGTTTTGCTAAGCCTGGCCTGGATTGATGCCGAAACAAGCCTGTTGCCCGACCACCTGACCCTTTCCCTGTTGTGGGCCGGTTTGCTGGTCAACATTAATGATACTTTCGTGCCACTTGAACATGCCGTGCTGGGTGCCGCAAGCGGCTATCTAAGCCTCTGGCTGCTTTACCAGATATTTTTACGCATTACCCAAACCGAAGGCATGGGGTTTGGCGACTTCAAGCTAGTCGCCGCCCTGGGAGCCTGGTTTGGCTGGATGTTCCTGCCCCTGCTGCTGATTGTTGCCACCGGGCTCTCTTTGATTGTGGTGCTGGTGCAGCGCCTGCGCGGCAAGCGCAACGCAGGCGGCATGATCCGGTTTGGGCCGTATCTGGCCTTTGCCGGGATAATCGGGATGCTGGAAAGGTGGATGTAAATTCCTGCATCGTTCATTGCGGTTTCCTGCAACAGGGTACCGGATAACATCTGGTACCCTGCAAATGGTTATATAAACTTCAGATTATAGTCGCGACTGCAAGCCTTCCGGGCTGGCGGCATAGCCAGTCAAGGCTCGATCGGCATGACGCAGGCGCCAGTTCAGCATTTTCTCTGCCATGGCAAGCCTTGCACTGTCATAGGCGGGATTCCCGGCCTGATTAACCAGTTGATGCGGATCTTGCTCCAAATCGAAGAACAGCGGTGGCAAACGGGCCTTAAGGTCCAAAGCGCTATACGTCTAAGGCGCCAGGAAATCGGCAAACACCGCTACGAACAGCATCAGCGCAATCCAGCCTAGACCGGCCATCACCAGCGGAGGACAGGTTTTCATCCAGCGTCTGGCCAGGCTAAGGCGCGGACTGGCGGCTATCGGTTCAACGTTAGTTTCAACAACAATTGGTGCTGCTACCGGCAAGGTACTGACAGACGAATACTTTTGCATATTAACTCCCGGTGCCGGCATGGCCATGTCTGAGTTTAGGGTCAACCAGACAATAAATGGCATCCACCAGCAGGTTGGCCGTTACCATGCTAATCGTAATCAACAGCAGGGCTGGCCCAGCACTTCAAGCATGGCTGAACGGGTAAACCGGGCAAGGACGGCCGCCCCCCCAACGGTTAAGGTAAGAATAGGCAAAATGGCCGATTGCGCCGACTCATAGCCACCACTGGGAAACCAGCCCAGACTAACGGCAAAGATCAGTACCAGCAGCAGACCCAACACAAAACTGGGCAGGGTATGCCCGGCCACCGACAGGCTCATGACAAAACGATCAAGAAACGAATTGCGATTAAGGGCCGCCAGGATACCCATCGGCACCCCCAGCAGCAGCTGGAACACAAAGGAAGGAAACGCAATGTACAAGGTGGCCGGCACGGCATCCAGCACCAGGGCCATGGCTGATTGGCCATCACGCATGGAAACGCCAAACTCGCCCCGGATCAAACTGGAAAAAGGCGGGAAGCGAAATAAGGCAGCATGGTCATTCTCCTGCCGCAGTGGTTTGGCCCGCAACAACATCAGCCCGGTGCAGGTGACAGGCCACCTTGCGTTGCGCATCAAGCTGGACCAGTTCTGGCCGCTCTTGTCGGCATCGCGACATGGCATGCTGGCAGCGCGGGTGAAAGGCGCAACCCGTAGGCACATTAATCGGATTGGGTGGCTCACCCTGCAAAATAATCCGCCGCGAAGACTGCCCCTCCTGCTTGATCACCGGAATCGCCGACACCAGGGCCTGCGTATACGGATGCGCGGGCTTGCCAAAGACCTCTTGGGTATTGCCCTGCTCCACAATCCGGCCCAGATACATCACAGCCACTTCATCGCAAATATGCCGAACCACCTTCAAGTCGTGGCTAATGAACAGAATCGCCACCTTTCTTTCCTGCTGCAAATCTTCAAGCAAACTGATGACTTGCGCCTGAATCGAAACATCCAGTGCCGATATGGGCTCATCGCACACCAGCAGGCTGGGCTCAAGCACCAGGGCACGGGCCAGCACCACACGCTGACGCTAGCCCCCCGAGAGCTCGTGCGGGTAACGGTCAAACATATGCGGCATGAGGCCGACCGCCTCGAGACTATTGGCGGCTTTGCGATAATTGAATTCTCTTGAGCCGTTACCCTGTACCGTTAATGGCTCGATCACCTGGTCAATAATCGGCAAACGGCGGTCCAGCACGGCCAGCGGATCCTGATAAATCATTTGCATGCGTTTTCTGAGCGCCCGCCATTGTGCCGTGCGCCGGTGCGGAACCTCATTACCTTCAAAGCGGATAGTGCCCTGGCTGGGGGCCAGCAGGCCAAGCACCATTTTGGCCGTGGTGGATTTTCCGCAACCGGATTCGCCCACGATCCCAACCGTTTCACCCGGCAGGATATCCAGGTCAATACCGTGCAGCGCCTGCACGATACGTTCATTCTGTTCAAATGCCACTTTCAGGTTGCGTATGCCAAGAATGGTCTCCTGATTGGCCGGTGCAGCCACGCCATGGATGGCATGCAGACCGGCTCGCGGGTGTAGCAGGATCTCCTGCTGCCGCCTGTCATGGACCTTGTCAGCAGCTTGGGCTTCTGGAAGTGGAAGAGGCAATTGCATGATTATTCAGGCCCGATGCTTTACTTGAACTTGACGTTTTCAGCGCGGAAATCCATCATGAAGTTGGGTGCCCACTTCCAGTCAATGTCCTTGCGCTTGCCGTAAAACAAGGCATTACTGTGCAACACGGTATAAGCCGGGTCTTCACGCTCGCTGATCTCCAGCATGCGCTGGAAAGCGGCCTTGCGCTCAGCGGGGTCAACCGATGTTTCAAGCACCAGGGACAGTTGGTTGAACTCGTCATTTGACCATTCGCCATTCTGCTGTTGCTGACCGTTAGGGCCGTGCTGGTTCACCAAAGAACTCACCGGATCGCTGTAAGGGGCCGAATTGGACCAGTCACGAACGCCCCGGTTGGTTTTTTCAAAAATCTGCTGCCAGTTTTCTTTCATTTGAAGCTCAACATTCAAACCAACGGCACGCCACA
>Ga0265293_10003569_pt1 | contig 28727 bp, 36 predicted proteins | sample Munlanlewell138R_FD_192505 | JGI IMG/M metagenome (GOLD analysis project Ga0265293, IMG submission 192505) | Leachate microbial communities from a municipal landfill in Southern Ontario, Canada - Leachate well 138R | ecosystem: Engineered > Solid waste > Landfill > Unclassified | place: Canada... | reverse complement strand
CCTTTCTGCACATGCGAAGGCCTGGTTCTGCATGGTATCTCCCACTTGAGAAGGGTATCGATCCTTTCGGGACGGCTTGCCTCGGCGGTCGGGGAGGACGTGGAGGCCGCCGTCGTAATGGGCTTCCTGCACGATTGCGCCAGGACGGATGACAAGGCCGGCGACGACCATGCCCGCGACTCGGCGATCCTTGCCCGACGGTTGCTGAAGAAATTCTACCCTCATCTTGATGCCGAGCGGATGTGTCGAGCCATAGCCCGTCACGCCGACGGGGAGGTCTCTGACGATATGCTCACTGGCTGCCTCTGGGACGCCGACCGCCTTGAACTGAAACGAATAGGCAGGGAGATCGACCTCGAACTGCTCTCCACGGAAGTTGCCCGGCGCCTGGCCCGGGCCAGGGCAAGAAGAACGGCGATAACGACGGGAGGCTGACATGTTGGAAAGAAAAAAAGAAGTGAACGTCGCTATCATCCAGGAGACGCCTGTGTTCCTGAACCTTGAAGCCAGCGTGGATAAAGCCTGCGCCCTGACCCGAAAAGCCGCCAGCGACGGTGCCAGGGTTGTGGCTTTTCCGGAGACCTGGCTTCCAGGTTACCCTGTATGGTTAGATTCGGCCCCCAAGGCGACCCTCTGGGGACACGAGGCTGCCAGGAGGCTCTACCGCAGGTTGGTGGAGAACTCCCTGGAAATCCCCGGGGAGCAGTTCGAGTCCCTTGCCGCCACCGTCGCCGAGTCGAAGGTCCACATGGTTATGGGAACCCATGAACTCGTCGGAAGCACCCTCTACAACTCGATGCTTTTTATCTCCCCTGACGGCAATCACAAGATCCATAGGAAACTGACACCAACCTATACGGAAAGACTGCTCTGGGGGATGGGCGACGGGAGCACCCTCGTCTCGGTCGACGCCGACTTCGGTGTCCTGGGAGGCCTCATCTGCTGGGAACATTGGCTCCCCCTGGCCCGGGCGGCTATGCACGCCAGGAAGGAAGTCATCCACGTGGCCCAATGGCCCTGGGTGAGGGACCTTCATTTGGTGGCCAGCCGGCATTATGCCTTCGAGGGGCAGTGCTTTGTGCTCGCTGCGGGGACCTTTCTGACGGTCGGCGATGTGCTCGAGGGTTACGACTCTCTTTCTGACGCGACGCCGGATTGCCGCGAGATGCTCTCCTCCATGGGGAACCCTGGGGAGTTGCTTCAAAGAGGGGGTAGCACCGTGATTGCGCCGGACTCCACCTGTCTCGTGGAACCCCTCTTCGACACCCGAGGCACCGTCCACGCCACACTTGACCTCGACTTCGTGACCGAGGGGCACCTGCTGATGGATTCCGACGGCCATTATTCCCGGCCCGATGTCTTCACCCTCACGGTGAACATGGCTCCCATGCGCAGTGTGAGGTTCGAATCGTAAAGACAAAAGCGACTTTATCACTAGAGAATCCGCGCAGCCATTGGTAGGTGGCAAAATTTTTTATGGACTTTGTCTTCCTGATGGGATGGCCGAAGAAAAGTGTTCCTGAAAGGAGTGGTTCTGTTGACCCTTTACGAAGTACTGATCATCGATGCCCAGAACGATTTCTGCAAACCGGGTGGAGCCCTCTTCGTCCCCGGAGCTTGGGAGGATGCGGAAAGGCTTTGTGCGTTGCTAGACAGGCTGGACGGCTCGGGGAGCATCGGAAACCTCCACGTGACGATGGACACTCATTTCGTACACGATATATCCCATCCGTGCTTTTGGAGGGACCCCGAGGGCAACATGCCGGAACCCTATACCCAGATCAGCCCCATTGACTTGGCTTCGGGGAAATGGCTACCCAAGAATCCTGCTTCCCGGAAGAGAGCGGCTGAATACCTGGATAAGCTGGAAACCTCGGGCAGGTACACCCATACGATTTGGCCGGAGCACTGTATCCTGGGTTCGTCGGGCCATTGCATTGTAGAGAGCGTTATGAACCGTATCAACCGGTGGGAACGGAGGGAGGGTAGGAGGGCTGATTTTATCCTCAAGGGCATGAACCTCTGGACAGAGCACTATTCGGTGTTGAAGGCCGAAGTGGAGGATCCCGATGATCCTGGCACGGCGCTGAACCAGCGCCTGCTGGAAGAGCTTACCCGTGCGGAGGCGGTGATCATAACGGGACAGGCTTTGAGTCACTGCATAGCTAACACCATCACTGATCTCATCGAGAACCTTGCCTCCGATGTCCTGGGCAGGGTGATCCTCCTTGAGGATACGTCGAGCAGTGTTCCCGGTTTCGAGGAGTTGGGCCGGTCGGTGCTTGAGAAGGTCCGCGACGCCGGCATGAGGGTTTACAAGGCATCGGAGGTGCCCTTTTCCTGAGAGTTTCCCCGGTCTCGGAAAGCACCCTTCTCGAATTTACATGTACTTATCAGCCCTGATGGAAAGGGGCGATGGGCTTTGGAATACAGTTTGGTTTTTAAAGTTGGGCACTCCGAGGTGGGCGCTCACGGGAGGATGAGAGTGGTGAGCGTCGTGAACCGCTTTCAGGATATTGCCGGCGAACATGCCGACCACCTCGGGCTTGGGGTCAGGGATCTGCTTCGCGGAGGGCATACCTGGGTTCTTCACCGGATGCGGATGACCTTCTCCAGGATGCCGGGTCCAGGAGAAGACCTCAGAATTCGCACCTGGTATCGTCCAGAACGGGATCTCTACTCGTTAAGAAATTTCTCTATGGAGGACGTCCGTGGGGAAGGGACTATTTTTGCTGAATCTTCATGGGTTGTGCTGGATCTCAAGAGGGGTCGCCCAGTGAGGTTGAGCTCGGCAATGCCAGAGACCTACGGGGAAAACAGGTCGAAACATTTTCCCACGGGCTTCAGAGAAATCCCCGAAATGGGAAACGGGGACGGGGAAGTTCGTTTCCATGTTCGCCTTCATGACCTGGATATCAACCACCATGTCAACAACGCCCGCTATTTCGAATGGGCCCTGGAGGCGATACCCGGAGAAGTATTGGGTTCGGCCGGGCCGTCCGAGGTCGAGGCCCTTTTCCGGACGCCCGCCCGTTACGGCGAAGAAATCGTCTCCCAGGTGAAGAAAGTGGATAATTCCCCCACCGTCTACCTTCACAGGCTTCAATCAGGAAAGTCAAAGGAAGCCTGCGCTTTACTGAGAACGGAGTGGCCCCTCGGGACGGAGTCGGAATCAAGAGCAACCGCAGGTATTTGAGATCTTCAGGTCTAACATGAAAGAGCAGACTGGATCCATATCTTCGAAGATCTCCCGCGCCAGGGCCCATAGGCGGTCCCCGCTCCCCTTGACGGTGGTCGAAATGTCACCCCTTTGGAAGTCAAGCCCGCTTCTTTCGATCATCGACAGGACCCTCGTGACATCGCCTTTATAGTTTAGGCCCGCCATGGCCAGAAAGGAAATCTGGCCGGTGATCATTTCTTCCACATTGCGCAAAGGAATCCCCCCTTTCCCGGCACGGCCGGGAAAAGTTCTTCTCCGGGCCGGATATCCTCCTCGTTGGTATCGGGCCTGGTGAACAGGCATTCCGATAATGAAACCAGGTTCCCGGGCTTGAACTGTCTCATTTCTTCCATGCCCAGGAACTTCGCGTGGTGATAGACGCTCCCGACTTTCCGGCCGATCTCCGTGTAGAGTTCCCCCCACGGGCTGAGGCGGTTTATGGTCCCGATGACCAACTTCCCACCCCTTTTGAGAACTCGATACATTTCCTCGGCGGCATCGAAGGGATTATCCACGAACTCCAGTACCGCCATGGAGATTACGGCGTCAAAGGTTCCGTCGGTGAACTCCAGGGCATTTACGTCCATGGCGAGGAAATCCGCCCTGATCCCCTCGGACCTAGCCTTCTCCGCGGCCAGGATCAGCATTCTTTCGGATAGGTCGACGCCGGTCACATCGCAACCCAGCTTGGCCATCTTCAAACTGAAGTTGCCCGTGCCGCAGCCGGCGTCGAGGACCTTCATGCCTTTTCGTGGTTTAAGGAGGTCGAAAGCGCACCGGGTTTCGACCTCGTCGACGTGTCTCCCGAGGGGGGTTGTATACCACTGGTCGTAAGATCTTGCGTGGTCATCGAAAACACTCATAGGATCTACTCCCCGGTTATCAATCTATCCAATCGATACTCAGTGAGCCATCTTGCGAAGAGAGGGTTTTTGAGAGGATTAGCCCCGAAATGGAAGAGGTGCGTCGGACAGAAGCAGTCGGAACAACCAAAACCAGGAATCCGTCCGTCGGCCATCCCATCCATGGCGCGGGCCAAGTCGCATTCAACGGACTCGGCGGATCTTACCGGCAAGCAGGAGATGAACCGTGAGGCTTCACGCAGATAGTCCACATGCCAGTGGAGGTTTTTGCGCCTTCTGCGGTGACGATCCATCCGGGCCTTTAGGTTTTTCATCGCGGAACCCACATAGCAGTAATACCCCGCCTCGAAGTCGAGTTCTCCGAGTTTGCCGATCGCCAGCCGCGTGGGTTGCTCCAGTTCCAGTATCAGGATGTAGCCTCCCCTGTCGGTGGCGTTTCGTTCAAGGATGGGCCAGGGTATTTCCAATGGTGATACCCCGGCGTCGAGGGAGAGATCCTTATTCCAGCCCACACGGACGGGTTTTATATCCACGGCATCCCTGGCCTCAAGAAAAGCTTTGGCAAAATCCAGGTCGGTGTGCAGGTTGGGAAGGAAGTACCGGGGACGGAGCGAGTGAGCCAGGATCAGCAGTCCCGTCCTTGGACCATGACTTCCCATTTCAGCCAGGTGGGCGATGTGGCGGGTAGCCCTCTCCGAGGGCGTATCGGGGAACATGGCCATTTTCTCACCGAAAAGGGTGCAGGATTTTACCTCTACCGGGAAGAGCCCTTCGGGTCCCTCTAGAAGGAAATCAAAACGGCTCCCGCCGAAGGTCACTTCGCGGCGGACGATCCTCGTTTCGCCCCAACCGGGGATCAAGCCCCGTTCCAGGAGCCATTGGGCCGCGTCGTTGGTTCGGTGGGTGTGGAGCATCACCGGGCCATGGGAGGTTTCGACGGCTATGATGGTATAAGAGGTCCGTCGGCCTTCGGTTTCCGCGGACTTCTCGAGGAACAGTTTCGCTCCCGGGAGGAGTAGTTCCCAAAGTCGTCCCGGGTTGGGAAGGTAGGCTTCAACCGCTTCACGATTGGTTTGAGCCGTAACCTTGAATCGGTTGGACCGGGCAATAAAACGCGCCTCGATGATTGGGCGCACAGACGCCCTGTAGAGGAGATTCCGCGAGCCGCCGGCGGTCGTCCCTCTCACCAGGGCACCTGTAATCCCAGGCCCTTTTTATGGGCATATTCGCTGAGAAGCCAATCGTCCGTTTGGGAGGCCTCCTCGGCAATGAGGAGCCAGTCGCGCCTGACCTTCGGAGTGTCCGGCAAGTATGCCAGTTCCGCCGCTCTTTTTCTAAGTTCGGTGGTGATATCGAGTACAAAGGGTCTTTCGTTCATAATAAAAGAATAGCATGAAAAACCATTGAAAACTGTAACTGTTCGTTGTTTCAGGGCGAAATGCCGGTTTAGCTCGCTCGAAGCAAAGGCGGGGGCACTGCGCTTCAATCGGGTTGCGAGAGCAAGGTAAGGGTGGAGCGCATCTGTCCTGGTGTCGGGTATAATGTCAGGAGCCAGCTAAGGCCTGGAGCTTTTTCCAGGCGTTTGTGTTTTTCACAGGAAAGAGATCGGAGAGAGATGTTCATGGCCGGTGCAAAACGAGAATTCCTGCGGGGAGCGAGAAACGCGGTGCCCCTGTTTCTTGGTATAGTGCCCTTCGCCGTGGTGGTGGGAGTAGCTGCAAGGGAAGCGGGGCTGGATGCTGCCCAGGGAACGTTCTTTTCCCTCTCGATGATTGCTGGGACTGCCCAGTTGGCGGCCGTCCAGCTCTATGGGGCTGGAGCCTCAGCCGTGATCGTCCTACTTACTGCCATGGTGGTGAACCTCAGGTATTCTATGTACAGCCTTTCACTCCACCGCGTCCTGGAAGAAAGATCGTTCATTGAACGCCTCCGGGCGGCCTTCTTCCTGTCGGACCAGTCTTTCGTGGTCACCATGACTGAACTGGAGACCAACCCCGGGAACCAGTCGCTCCCTGTGTTCTTATTCGGTTCGTCGCTAGCGGTCTTTGTGGTATGGGTGGCCGGCATCTTCCTCGGTTTTATCCTGGGCGCCGTCATCCCGGCGGGGCTATCGCTTGATTTCGTCATACCCCTGGCCTTCATGTATTTACTTATACCCCACCTGGGAGGAAGGGACAGGCAGGTTACGGTCCTGACCGGCATAGTGGCCTCGGTGGTGTTTGTACCCCGCCTTCCCCTTCAGTCGGGTCTTTTGGTGGCGATCTTCATCGGCATTGGTTCCGGGATGGTAGTCGGCGCGTTTTCAAGGAAGACCAAAAGCGAGGAGGAATGGGCATGAGATTCTACCTCCTTTTCGGCTCACTTGCCGTCGCGCTGCTGATTATCAAGGGGCTTTTCCTATGCTTCGTGCCCGACCGGAAACTACCTCCTTTTCTTGAGAGGTACTTCCGGTACATCACCCCGGCCGTCCTCGCCGCCTTGATCGCACCATCGGTTTTCTATGCCGGGAACCCGGCAGGACTCGAAGTGTCCCCCAAGAGGTTGACGGCGGGTCTCGTGGCCTTCATCGTCGCGCTGGTGACGAGGAATATTTTGATTACCATAGTGACTGGTATGGTCCTGCTCTGGGGTTTATCCTGTCTTTCGATCTAGGTTCAGGCCCGGGCCTTCACGCGTGAACCCCCGTTGGTATCTCACCATGAATCTACTTCCAACAATCCCGGATAAAGCGGTAAAATAGAAGCGAGGTTCGATATTACCCCGATTTCGATCAAGGGAGCATCGCGGGTTTGGCGACAGAAGGGAGAGGTGATCCAAATGAAAAGGGTAGTGGTGGCGATCGACGGTAGCGAGGTCAGCAAGGAGGTCCTCGATTACGCCCTGCACTATGCCGAAAGAGAGAAGGATGCCGAACTGCTGTTCCTCCACGTTATCAACTGGGAAGATTCTCGCGAGATATCCGTCGGTGGGCGGGTCGTGTCAGTGCCTCCGCCCGAGGAAGAAGTCAAGGGGGAGTTCGAGAAATTGGTCCTTGACAGGATCCAGGCGTCCGACGCGTCCAAACCGGAAAGGATGTCCATCAACATTCTCTTTGGGAATCCCTACAATGAGATTGTTACTTTCGCGGAAAAGATGGACGCCTCCATGATAATGATTGGGCACCGGGGGCTGAGCAACCTGGAGAGGTTTTTCCTGGGGAGCGTTGCGGCAAAGGTGGTCGCTCATTCTCCCTGCAGCGTTTACGTTCACCGGGAAAAGAAAAAACCTGGAGATTGACTGCGGATCCGGGAGGAGGGTATGACATGATCAATTTAAACGATTACCTCACTCCGGGTTTTTCCCATGAATTTAAAGTGACGGTAACCAGCGAGGAATCTGTCGGCAATTTCTCTCCTAAACTCGACCAGTTACTGGCAACTTCGGCCTGTGTGAAGGCCTTCATAAGGGCGGCCATCGAGACCACCGACAAATACCTGCCTGAAGGATACATCACCGTGGGGCAGAGCATCAAGATTTCCCACGAGGCCCCTTCCTACATAGGTACGACAGTCAACTTCAAAGCAACCCTGTACAGTATCAGCGGCAACAAGATCTACTACGAACTCGTGGCCTGGGATCATATGGGTACCGTCGCCACGGGAAAGCACACCAGGGCTGTGGTCAACTGGGCACTGCTCATGGACGGAGCCAGGGAAAGAGCCTACCTACAGGACCAGGGCTTTTAGGGCCTGAGGGGTATTACACGAGTGCTTCAGGGGAGAACGACCCGTTTCCTTTGAATACCCGGAGGCTGGTAACGAGAATGACGGTAGGCATCGACGGGGAAACTCGGAATTCCAGTACATAAGACGGACCTCAGGTACATCTCAAGGTGGAAAAACGGCCTTTGGGATGAGGGGCAACTGGTGGAGGACAACCAAATCTGTGTCAGCGCGGCCTCCGATGTGTTCCGTTACGGGCGGAGCTGTTTCGAAGGCCTTAAGCCTGCAGGATGCAGGACGAAAGCGGGGACGATCCGGCTTTTCGAGGTGGATTAGGACGCGAAAACGAAGCAGGACCGCCGCGGTGATAACACCTATCGGTGTGATCGAGTACCGGGGCAGGCTTCATGTCTTCCGCGGCGAGGCCGATGTCGGCCCGGTGACCGGGAAGCTCTGCGAAACCCTCACGGGGATTCAGTTCGGTGACGTAGAAGCCGCTGGAGAATGGATATTCAAAGTGAAGTAAGAATTTCCCCCTATCCGGATGGTCGTTTAGTCTATCCTGTTTGAGCTATTACCAAGAAAAGGCTGGACTTATCGACCTCCTCAATGATATAGGGAAGGCCGGTCGTCCGGCCCAGCTTTTCCAGTTCATCCCTTGAGAAGGTGGTTGCCGTAAAGCCGTCCCGGCAGACAATTTTGCCATTTTTAGTCCTTTCCCGATCTATCTCACCGAGCAACCCTTTGTCGGCCTGCTCTTGAAACCAATCCACCCGGGGTTCCCAGAATTTTTCACTGTAGGTGCTGAAGAAGGCCTTACCGCCCTTGACCAAAGCCCTTACGCCCCTGGATACTAGGTTCAGGGGGTCACCTTTCATCGCGGAGAGTCCATTCTGAAGGCAAAGGACCACCTCGAATTCGGACTTATACTCGATCGAATGTGCATCAGCCGTCTTGAGCCTGCAATTGGGTACGTCCTTAAGGTATTCTCTCCCGAAGAGAACCGAGTCTTCGGAGATGTCCAGCCCGAGCACGAAATCCGCGAAGGGCGCGATCTCCTTCATTATCCTCCCGTAGCCTGCCCCCAGTTCCAGCACCCTTTCCCGGCCCGAGAGTTTTCCTGCGACGTAGGATATTTCCTCCCGCAAGTACTGGCTGACCCTCTGAAGGTCCGTTCGATAGACTTCCATCAACCTGGCCGCGTTCAACTTGCCCGAATAGTAGTTTTCCACAGCGTTTTCCTCCATGGAATATTTTGAAGCTTAAAATGATACTTGACTGTTTGCAGGGCAATGATATCTTAAAATAGTAAGATGTTCGATCAAAAAGGTCACCCCTTGAAGCCCTCATGCATGCATGGAACTTCGAGAGGCACTTTTTTAGGAGGGTAGTCTTTTCCCCTTGGTTTTCCTGAGGGGCTTCGGGTCTGTTCTACGGGGTGACGATCTCGTCAGAGGGGTTGAATATGCAGCTATTTACCGAACACCTCATCAACGGACTCGCCGTAGGCTCGATATACGCCCTCATGGCGCTGGGACTCGCAATGGTTTACGGCATCCTCAGGATCCTCCATGTCGCCCACGCGGGTGTTTACGCCATAGGGGCCTATGTAGGCCTTTACACCTTCCAGGCTACGGACAGTTTCTTCATGGCCATCGCCGTGGCCATGGCGGCATGCGCCTTAGTGGGAGTGGCCATAGAAAAGTTGGTTTACTACCCTCTTCTCAAATTCCCGCCCTACGTGCCCCTCATCGCCAGCATCGCTATTTTCCTTTCCGTCGAGGAACTCTGCAGGATTGTCGCCGGGCCTTATATATTAGGGTTTCCGAGAAGGCTCACCTTCAGTTCGCTGACCCTGGGAAGCATAAGCATAGGAGGGATGCAGATCCTCGTGCTGCTGACCTCCTTCGTCATACTCCTGGTACTTTGGTTTATATCCGACAAGACCGAGGTGGGCCTGGCCATGCAGGCGACTTCCCAGGATATGGCGATGGCAAGCGCCATGGGCGTCGATACGAAGAGGATCATCTCCTTTACCTTTGCCCTGGGCTCCGCTGTGGCAGCGGTGGCGGGAGTCCTGGTGGGCATTTACTACAACCAGGTCTACCCGACCATGGGCGCCGTGCCGGCCTACAAGACCCTCGCCATCATCGTGGTTGGCGGCCTGGGAAGCATCCCGGGGGCCGTCCTCGCTGCCCTTTTGCTTGGCCTGGCCGAGGCCCTGCTGATAGGTTATGCTGCTATCCCTCTTCCCAGGGACGCGCTGGCTTTTATCGCCATGATAATCGTCTTCATGATCCGGCCCCAGGGCCTCCTGGGCAGGAAAACAAGGTAGGAGGCTGGAACTATGGGCGGATACTTCTCAACCGTCGCGATCATGATCGGCATCTACGCCCTAGTGGCCTCGGGCCTGAACATCATCGTCGGGTTCGCAGGACAGATATCCCTGGGCCATGCGGCCTTTTTCGGCATCGGGGCCTATTCCTCCGCTCTGCTTTGCACGAAGGCGGGCTTCTCCTTCTGGTGGAGTCTTCCCCTGGCGACCCTGATCACGGGGTTGATCGGCGCCCTGCTGGGCATACCCAGTCTCCGAGTAAGGGATGACTTCCTTGCCATAACCACCATAGGTATCAACTTCATCGTTAGGAGCATCTTCCTCTATGTTCCCTTTTTTGGCGGGGCGTTGGGCATTGGAGGCATACCGACACCCGTATTGTTCGCCACCAGGCTCAGGGGTCAGTACTACCTGGCCCTCATCCTGGTTTTGTTGGCCCTGGTGACCTGGTTCACTTTTCTTTTCGTCCGGACCTGGACCGGGCTCGCCACGGAAGCCATGAGAGAGGAGGAGACTGCCGCGGGAGCGATGGGGATCTCCCACGTGCGCTTCAAGATCCTTGCCTTTACCATAGGGAGCGCAATGGCCGGCCTCGGGGGGGTGCTCTATGCCCATTTCGTCAATTTCATTAGCCCCGACGACTTCGGGTTCCCCGTTTCCATCATGCTGCTATCCATGGCGGTACTCGGAGGCATGGGGAGCATCTGGGGCCCCATACTGGGGGCCATTGTGTTGGGCTCCCTCCCCGAATTGTTCAGGCCCCTGGTCCAGTACCGTATGCTCCTTTACGGCATTGCCCTTTTGCTTGTCATACGCTTCCAGCCCCAGGGCATCCTCGGAGAGGGCAGTATTTTAGGCAGGCTCGTCTCGCGGGGGAGGCGATGATCGTGCCGGGCGAGGACTTTATCCTCCGCGTCGAAAAGATGAGCCGCCATTTCGGTGGGCTTAAAGCCGTCGACAAGGTGTCCTTCCATGTGCGCAGGGGCGAGATCCTTGGCCTGATAGGACCCAACGGCGCTGGGAAGACGACATGCTTCAACGTAATCTCCGGGGTATACCGTCCCACGTCGGGGCAGATATTCCTTGAGGGAGAACGCATCGATGGTTTACCGGCGCATTCTATCGCCGCCAAGGGAGTGGGACGCACCTTCCAGATCGTCCGTCCCTTCGGCGGGATGACGGTACTGAACAACGTCATGGTCGGACTTGGGTTGCCGAGGTACAGCTCCTTCGTTAAAACCAGCCTTCTTTTTAACACCGGCAAGAACCGCGAGCAAGCCATGGCTTTCCTCAAAGAAGTGGGACTCGAAGGATTTGCAGATGGTCTCGCCGCCAACCTCTCCCTAGGGAACCTTAGGCGCCTTGAATTGGCAAGGGCTCTCGCTCTGGGGCCCCAACTTCTGCTCCTTGACGAATCCTTTTCGGGCCTGAGCCAAGAAGAAATCAAGCAGATGATGAAATTGGTCAGGGACATCCAAAAAAGAGGTTTCACGATCCTCCTCATCGAGCACAACATGAGGGTGGCCATGTCGCTGTGCGAAAGACTCGTCGTGCTTGACCACGGGGGCAAACTGGCGGAAGGTCCTCCCGGCGAAATAAGGTCCGATGAAAAGGTGATCGAGGCCTACCTTGGAAGAGGAGAATCAAATAATGCTTAAGGTTGAAAACCTTACCGTTGCCTATGGAGACATACTGGCCCTGCAAGATGTCTCCTTCTCCGTGGATGCCGGAGAAGTGGTCTCCATCATAGGTGCCAACGGAGCAGGTAAGACAACCCTTTTGAACACCCTGATGGGCCTTGTCAAGGCGCAGTCCGGAAGAGTAGTTTACTCTGGCCCTCCTGAAGCCCCAAAAAGCGAAGGGCATGATATCCTTCTCCTTCCCGCCCATAAAAGGGCAGGAATGGGGATTCGGATTGTGCCTGAAAGAGCCAGGGTTTTTCCCAGACTGACCGTGGAGCAGAATCTCAGGATGGGGGTCTACGGCCTTTCGAGCAGCGTCGATATAGGACAGGCCTTCGACGAGGTTTACGAGCTCTTCCCGGTGCTGAAGGATAGAAGACGGCAAGCGGGGCAGACTCTTTCAGGAGGAGAGCAGCAGCAACTGGCCATAGCTAGGGCATTGGCGTCAAGCCCAAAGATCCTCCTAGTGGATGAAATATCCATGGGCTTGATGCCGAAACTGGTAGACCTGGTCTTCTCGGTCCTGAAACGACTTAACGATGAAAAAGGGCTAACCATCCTGCTGGTGGAGCAGAACGCGGTTAAGGCCCTCGGGATAGCCCATAGGGGTTATATCCTCGAAACCGGACGGATAGCCTTGGAGGGTGAAGCTTCGGATCTACGCGAAAATCCAAAGGTCCGGGAAGCATACCTGGGAGGTGATGCCGCTGTAAGCGAAGTTTGAGACGGGATGGTGGGTTTCGCTTGAGCCTGTTGATATAGGAACGAAAAGGAGGGTTTTTCATGAAAAGATTGGCGGTGCTTGTTCTTGCGCTGGTCCTGATCGTCGGGGCGGTTGGTGCGGCCTTGGCCGCTGATACGATCAGGATAGGTTTGCTTGCGCCTCTTACGGGATATGCCGCCGCCGACGGCCTGAGCGTTCTGCAGTCCGTACAACTGGCGGTCGACCAAGTCAACGCGAAAGGCGGGGTCCTCGGGAAGCAGATCGAGTTGTTCTACGAGGATGATGCCGGTGAGGCCAAGGAAGCGATCGGGCTTGCCAGGAAACTCGTCCAGATGGACAAGGTCGTGGCGGTGGTCGGTGGCTCCTACAGCATGCCCACCCGTGCAGTAGCGCCTCTATTCCAGGAGTTTGAGATTCCCCTGGTGGCAGGCTACGCCGTCCACCCCGATATTACTGCGGCCGGCGATTTCTGCTTCAGGAACGGTTTCCTGGGAACCGTTGAGGGACGAGGCGCCGGCGTGGTCGCCGTCGACATGCTGAAGGCGAAGACCGTGGGCATGCTCACCATGGATAACGACTTCGGCAGGCAGATGGCCGAGGGGTTCAAATCCTACGTCATCTCCAAGGGCGCGAAGGTGGTCTACAGCCAGGTTTATCCTCTCGGTGAGAAGGACCTCATGCCCTACCTGACAGCCATAAAGGAGGCGGACCCCGATGTGATCCTAGCCAGCGGGTATTACGCCGAAGCGGCGGGTATTGTCAAACAGGCCCACGAGATCAAACTCAGAACCCAGATCCTCGGGGAGGAAGGTTACGATTCACCCAAGTTTATCGAACTGGCTGGCGCGGAGGCGGCCAACGGGACCATAATCGTGACCAACCTCGACCGTGATGACGAAAGGCCCGTGGCACAGGCCTATATCAAGGAATACCGCGAACGCTACGGCATGGAGCCTGACATGACGGGAGCCTCCAACTTCGACGCGTTCCTGATCATCGTCGACGGCATCAGGAGGGCCGGGACCACCGATCCCCACAAGGTTAAGGATGCCATCGCCGCTTTGAAGGACTTCGACGGGGTAACGGGTATCATTAAGGGCTTCACCGAGATCGGTGAGGTCATCAAGCCCGTTCAGGCCCAGATCGTAAAGGACGGGGTTTTCCGACGTTACGGCATCGTTGATGACCCCGATGTCATCGATCCGAGGAAATAACAGCGATCCGCCATTGAAAAAATCTTGGGACGACAGGTAACAGGGCTACAGGGCCGGGGTGAGGTTCCCCCGGCCTTTTTCACTATCGGCTTCTTTAAAAGATAAATCCCTATTTCCGACTCCGGGAGAAAAATCGTGTTGGGGTGATTCACCATGGACTGGAAAAGGCTCGAGGCGCTATCGGTCAAGGACCGTCCAGTATGGTAACGATCCCGCCAGGGTCCAAATATCTCAAGATCCTCAGACGGCAGGAGGAATTCGAGAGTCCCGCCGTCTCCTTTACGAGGGGGGAAGCCCATGGCTCTGGCCCGGGAAAAGGCGCTACGTTGGAGGACGCCGACGGCAACATCTATATTGACTGCTTCTCGTGGGCGAGGCCAGGGGAATCGGCCTCGCCCACGAGATAGCGGAGGACAGGAAGACTAAAAAACCTGCAACAGATCTGACGAAGCGGTTGCGGAGGCCGGCCCACCAGCGAGGAGTGACGATAGAGGTAGGCGGTCATCACAACAACGTGGCCAGGCACCTCCCGCCCCTCGTGATCACCGAGGGACACCTGATGAGAACGGCAGATATTCTCCAAGGGGTGTTGAAGGAGTTGGAATGACCGTTTAATCTGTTTGGCTTACGGATCAGCCTTTTGAAGCCTGAAGCAACGCCGATGCCAGTTTTTCACGAATACGGCCGTGGTGGGAACCCGACCAGTAGACCTGCCCGCAGCCGGGACATCGGGTGAAACGGTCGTACATCATCCGGGTCAGGGGCTCCAGTTGATCGATAATGGCGCTCTTGTCGGTCCGTTCAAGGGTAATATTGCATTTGGGACATCGGCTGAACAGGTTGATCTTGTCCCCGAGCCCAAAGAAATGGATGACCTCGGCCAGTTGGTCCCAGGGGCGCCCTGAACGAATCAGTCGCCCTCGGAGGACTCTGTTGCGCTTCAGCAGCTCCTTGTCCCTGGTGAGGAGGATCCTTTTGTTGTCGCCGGCAACTCTGGCTATTTCGGCATCTTCCCAACGGGGATCCAGGAGACAGTCGAACCCGGCCAGCCTTAGAAGGCCGCCAAGGCGGCCGACATTCGCGTCGGCCACGAAGGAGACCCCTTCAAAGGGTTCAGGGAAGAGGGCCGTGGAAAGGGTCACGTCGACGGGAGGCCTGGGGGGGAAGATGTCCAGGGTTTCCCCCCAGGCCGGAAAGTGTGCGAAGGATCTTTCCGAGCCTTCCGATTCGATACGGCCCACCTCGGTGTGGGGTACCCCCTGGGATTCGACGAGGTCCTTGACAGGAGCTGAGCGGAACAGCTCCCGTGTCGTTTCGGGGCAGCTGCCCTGATTGTTCAAGAGGGCGGTCAATCCGCCATGGAAAACGAGCCTGATCGCCATGCTGTCTCCGCTCCAACCCCGGGTTTGGGTGCGTTCACGAAAAGGCCTCCCCGAGAAAGGTCTTTCTCTATCTTTGGAGCTCAGGGGCTTTCGCTTTATCGATGGCTGAACCTGTAATTCCGTAGCGTTTCCTTCAACGTTTCATGCCTGACTTCGGTAGCCCGGAATTTAAAAAACATGAAAGTAACCTGGATGCAAAAACCTATGCCAAAAGCCGCGAAGGCTGTTCCCAGGCCAACGGGTCCTCCCATCAACCAACCCAGGAATACCACCATCGACTCCAGGATAGCTCTGCAAAGGCCGACAGGTAGACCTGTTTTTCTTTCCAGGACCACCATGAGGCCGTCCCGCGGTCCCGCTCCGAAACCGGAGCCCAAATAAAAGTAGGTGGCAATGGAGATGACGAAAAGGCCGACGATCATCATGATCACCCCGGGAAGGAAACTCTTCATCAAGGGAATCCGGTCCAGGGCAAGGATCAGGTCGAGGAAAAAGCCAATGAGGATCATGTTGAGTATTGTCCCCAACCCCAGCTTTTCTCCGGCCAGAGCCACCGTCACACATATGATGAGCCCAACGAGGATGCTGGCATTGCCGATGGTTATGCCTATCATGTTGGAAATCCCCTGGTGGAAAACATCCCATGGGGCGTAGCCCAGGTTGGCCTTCATCGTTATGGCTATCCCGAGGGCATAGAGAAACAATCCGAAGATGAGACTGGCAAAACGCTTGTAAAAACCCTTCATATAGATACCCCTGTCCTTCGGCAGATTGTGAGCCCTGGAGATCTCGGCCGCTATAAAAGTAGGATAACATGGAAGGCGAGGTGGCGTAAATCAAAAAAATTCTCGCCGGGGCTGGCGGGAGAAAAGGTTCTCGTCTAATCTAAATGCGTAAAAACAAGAGAGTAGAAAATTTGGGTGAGCGAGGTGGGAGGGGGGGACGAAACCGGTGAAGCCAAGGAAGATTTTGTTGGAAAACCTATCGCCGGAGAAACAAAGAGCGATAGCTGAATCCCTCGAAGACATCCGTGGAAGCGCGAAAGTGCGGAGTATTGCCATACGGCCCTACAGGGCGGGGGAGTTGGGCCTGGTATCCTGGAGGCATTGCATTCTCTACAGGGAAGAATACGGTTTTGACGATACCTTCGAATATTACCTCCTGGCGGGGATGGCCCAGTATCTCCATGAACTTGGAGGGAGGGGAGAAGTATGGGTCGCCGATTGCGGCGGCAACGTGGTTGGTTCGATCGCCATCGTCGAGACCTCGCCCAATCTGGGACAGTTGAGATGGTTCCTGCTGGAACCGGCTTTCAGGGGCCTGGGCCTGGGCAGGACGCTCATGGAAACGGCGCTGGAATATTCCCGTGGCCGGGGCCATGAAAGGGTCTTCCTTTGGACGGTCAGCGAGCTGCATGCCGCCAAGCATCTCTACGAGGCCTTCGGTTTCCACCTGACCGAGACGAAGGCCCATTTCATATGGGGAAGGGATATCACCGAGGAGCGTTGGGACCTCGCGCCTCCTTAGCCGATCAATCCTCCGTCCATGGCAGCAGGCGTTCCCTGGACCAAAGAATATAGTAAAGCAGAGTGATATTTGCCTCGCCCGGATCGAAATTGTCGGGGTCGAACTCCTCCCCGTACCACTCCAGGAAAAATTCATGCTGGGGATCTTTTTTGTCGGCCATGGACCGGCGGAACTCCAGGAAACCGGGCACACCGCCCGAGTCATCGGGTGGGCAAGCGCCCCCTCCATCGACGCAGAAGAGGTTCCCCCACTCGTCATCGTCTTCCATGCCCATCTTTTCCACCTTCACCAGGTGGGTCCAGTTGTCGCCCAGATCATAGGTGTAGGTGAAGGGTGAACCCTTCGAGGAAACCAGGGATCCCAATCGGAAGAGCCCTTCCTCGCGCGCCTCTGGGTTATCCTCCGGAAGGTCCATGTATTGCCTGCCTTTTATCGAAAATATGTGCATGTGCTCTCCCGACCAGCCCATGACAATCTGGATCACATCGCTCAGTCGGTCGAGGGTGATGAAGGAGGGGACGACGATTCTCCTCCAGATCTTCGGGATGATGCCTTCCAGTTCAATGTAAATCTGCGCATTGCCTTCCATCTCATTTCGCCCCCATCTTTGGGCCCTTGGCGGCGAGGGAGCGCCTGGGCCGCCGAGAGCCAAGATATCCCGGAAACGCGGGAAAGACCTGGTCACATACCCATGTAAGCCTTGCGGACCTCGGGGGAGTCCAGGAGTTCCCTGGCTGTCCCCTGCTGGACGATCCTTCCGGTTTGAAGGACGTAGCCTCGGTCGGCGATCTCCAACGCCTCCTGGACCATCTGCTCCACCAGGAGGATGGTCACCCCAGACCGGTTGATGGAAACCACCGCCTCCATGACCTTTTCCACGAGGGAAGGCATGAGCCCCAGGGATAGTTCATCCAGGAGGAGCAGGCGGGGGTTTGACATGAGCCCCCTGGCGATGGCCACCATTTGCTGCTCGCCGCCGCTTAAGGTCTCGGCGATCTGGGTCCGCCGGTCAAAGAGTTTGGGGAAAAGGTCGAAGACCTGTTCAAGGCTTCGATCTATCTCCTTTCGGTCGGTCTTGGTGAAAGCGCCGAGTTCCAGGTTCTCCTCGATGGTTAGTTTGGGGAAGAGTCGCCTTCCTTCCGGGACGTAGCTTATACCCATGCGGTTCGTCTCGTGGGCCCTCTTCCTGGAGATATCCTCGCCCTCGAAGAGCACGCAACCTTTGTAGGGATGCATCAGTCCAGCAATGGTCCTCATGGTGGTCGTTTTGCCAGCGCCGTTGGCGCCGACGATGGCCACCAGTTCGCCCCTGGCTACCTCGAGGTCTATCCCGTGTATGACGGGAACACCGTCGTACCCGGAATGAAAACCCTGGACTCTCAGTATTAGATCAGCCATTCCTCGTCACCCCTCCCGCCTGTTTCATCCTTTCGGCGAACTTGGCCCCGAGATAGGCCGTTATGACTTTTTCGTCCTCCACTATCTGTTGGGGGGTGCCCTCGGCGATCTTTATCCCGCTGTCAAGCACGACCACCTTGTCAGCGATGGACATGACGGCTTCCATGATGTGCTCGACCACGAGAAGGGTTATGCCCCCTTTTTTCAGGCCTTTTATTATTTCGATAGATTCCCTTATCTCCGTCGTCGTCAGTCCTGCCATCGCTTCATCGAGCATAAGCAGGCTCGGCTTCGTGGCAAGGGCCCGGGCCATTTCAAGCCTTTTCTTGTACCCGGTGGGCAGGCCCCCGGCTAGGTGGTCGGCCATTCCCTCAAGGCGGCAAAGGCTGAGGCATTCCCTGGCTTCCTCGTGGGCCGTATCGGCATTGGCTCCCCGCAGGAAGGCTCCCACGAGGACGTTGTCCATGACGGTCATCTCCTTCAGGGGGCGTACCACCTGGAAGGTTCTTACAGCCCCGCGACGGGCCACTTCGTGGGCCGGAAGGTTAGTGACCTCCTCTCCATCGAAGTACATCCTGCCGGAAGTGGGCTTGTAAAAACCCGATACGCAGTTGAAGAGGGTCGTCTTGCCCGCCCCGTTGGGCCCTATCAGGCCGACGATCGATCCCTTCTCAACGTTGAAGGAAACATCGTCGCATGCGACCAAGGAGCCGAATTTCATTGTAAGGTTGCGCACTTCAAGAAGGGCCATGCTACTCCCTCCCTTCCCTGGACCGTTTTATCCTGGCGAAAGCCCGGTCAAGAATGCCCATGATGCCCTTGGGTTGGTAGACGACCACAATGATGATAAGGAGGCCGAAGATAATCAGGTCCACGCCTCCGCCAATCCCGCCAAGGTACGCGCGGGTGTATTCCTGCAGGGGGATGAGGAGGGCGGCCCCCAGGAGGGGTCCGTAGAATGTGCCCAGGCCGCCGAGGATCGTTATGAGAACAAACTTCATGGACATGTCAAGAGACATAACCATGGGAGGATCCACGCGATAGTTGTACTGGGCGAAGAAGGCTCCGCAGAGAGCGGCCAGGAAGGCCGAGAGCGCCATGGCCGATAACTTGACCCTGGTACTGTTGACCCCAAGCGATTCCGCCGTGTCCTGTCCTTCTCTGACGGCCCTCAGGTAGAAACCGAAGCGGTGCTTCTCAATCCACCGGACGATGCCGAAGACGAGGATGAAGAGGAGGAGGACACCGTAGAAGCAACAGTCCTTAGTCTGATACCAGACAAAATTCTTCCAACCCGGTTGGGTGAAACCATAATCGAGTCCCAAAGCCCCGCCAACCCAGTACCAGACCATGAACAGACGGTTGAATATTTCCACTATGGCGAAGGTAGCGATGGCGAAATAATGCCCTTTAAGTTTGAAGCAGGGATAGCTGATCGCCACGGCGACGACGGCAGCGATCAGCGCCCCCGCCAGGATGCCAGGCCATGGAATAAGACCGAATTTCACGACGGCCATGGCTGTTCCATAGGCGCCGATGCCGAAAAATACGGAGTGCCCGAAGGATACCTGCCCGCAGTAACCGCCCAGGATATTCCAGGCCTGGGCCATGCTCGCGTAAAGGAGCACCTGGATCATCACGTGTTGTGTGAAGGTGCTGCGGGTGAACCAGGGAGTCAGCGGTACCACGGCGAACAGGGCTAGCAGGCCAAGCCAGAATAGGTCTTTTTTCTTACTTTTTCCTGCGAGGATCATGGCCGTCACCATCCGAAGAGCCCCCGGGGCCTGACCATAACGACCACCAGGTAGAGACCGAACACGGCGACGTATTTGAAGACCGGGGCGATATAAAAACCCGCGAAGGCTTCAACGAGGCCAATCAGGAGCGAAGCCAGAAGGGCTCCCGGGATGCTGCCGAATCCCCCCATGGCGACGCAGACGAAGGCGATAAGGCTGAAAAGAGCCCCCACTTCTGGATGGACCGCGAGGTAGGAGGGCAAAAGGCCGCCAGCTATCCCCACGCAGGCTCCTCCAAGTCCGAAGACGAGCAGGTAGATCCATTCGGTGTTGATCCCCATTAATTCCGCGGCCTCCTTGTCCATTGCCGTCGCCTGGATGGCCCAACCCAGGCGGGTTTTCTTCACGAGCAGGTAGACGAGGAACAACAGCGCCACGGCGACAAGACTAATAACCAGTTGGGGCACCGGAATGATGATTCCCGCCAGGGCGAAAGTTTTCCCTCCCAACAGCGTATGCTGCAATATCCTGAAGTTGGGCGAGAAACGATTGAGGCATACGTTCTTGAGCAGCATGGAAAGCCCGAAAGTTGCCAGGAGGGCGGACATGGCGGACTTGCCTATGGTCCTGCTGATGACGAGCTTGTAAGTAAGGGCCCCCAGGATGAAGACGAAGGCCCCTCCGGCTATGGAGGAGACCAGGGGATCGATCTTCCAGATAAAGCCGAGCCAGTAGCTGAGGTACATCGCAACCATGAGAAACTCGCCATGGGCGAAATTGATGACATCCATAACACCCCAGATGAGGCTCAGGCCTGCCGCCACGAGTGCATAAAGCAGCCCGTTTAGCAGCCCGTCAAAGGCGACTTGGAGAAACGTGGCCATAAAGGGTACACCCCCAGTTCATCAGTTGTTGCTTTTATTCCAAGGTTCGCGAACCGGCGAAACAAGAGAGGCAACAGAGAACCCCCTGCTGCCTCTCTGAAAGATCCGCTTCTGGTAATGACGTTGAAAATCGGTCCCTGGTTCAGGATCTATAAACCGGGCCCCGGGTGTTGGCTAGCGATCTTTCCAGGGGACCATGGGAATGACCGGTTCCGTGTCGGCGAGCTCAAGAGGATAGATCCTCTTGTACTCCCCGCCCTGGAGTTGGGTGAGCATGCTCATGGCCTTGACGTTCTGTCCGCCGGGCGAGAAGGCGACCTTGCCGCCCATGGACAGCGGGGACTCCCACTCGTTAGCGTAAAGGGTTTCTGCTACTACCGTCGGATCTAGACTGCCCGATTTTTCGATGGCCTGGGCCACGATGAAGAGAGCTACCGCCTCCTGGATCGAGTCGCTGTCAAAGGGGACGCTGGGATCGGTCTTGGCCTTGTAGATTTCCTCGACGGCCGCGACGGCGGGCATCAGTTCAGCAAACTCGGGCGCGTAGCCGGTGCCGCCCATGAAGTAGTTCGCGTCGTCACCAAGTTGGCCGGTGATGATGGGGTCCTGGTAGCCTGTGCAGTAGTTGAGGGCGACTTTCGGGATCCAGTCCATCTGCTTCATGGTGCGAACCCAGAGGGAGTAGTCTCCTCCGAGGCAAGCGCCGAAAACCGCGTCGGGATTAGCGGCCTTGAGGGTCTGAACCTCGCTGTTTAGGTTGGTGGCGCCAGGGTTGAAAGCGACGTCGGCGACGACCTTGAAACCGCCGGCCTCGGCGGCCATGCGGCCTTCTTCGGCGGCGTGTTTACCGAACTCAGTGTTCTCGTAAATCAACCCTACGGACTTAACGCCGGCGTTTTTATTTTCATTGATATATTCGATGAACTCGACGAATTCTAGAGACTCGGTCTTGTCCGTGGGAGCCATGCGGAAAAAGTATTTGAAGTCGCGCTCCGTCAGGGCGCCAGAGCTGGAACAGCCACACATGAAGATTTTCTGTTTTAGTTCGGCCACGAAACTGGCAGGTTTTGTGCAAGCGCTGTTGTAGCACCCGACGATGGTCCAAACTTTTTCCTGGTCGAAAAGACGTTCGGCTTCGGACTTGGCCACATCGGGTTTGCCCTGGTGGTCGGCATGAATAAGGACGATCTTATAGCCATCCAGGAGACCAGCTTTCGCTGCCAGGGGTACCTGCAGTTCGGGGTGAGCGTTGTTGATGACCTCCGCGGCGGTCTCTACGGCCGCGCGACACCGCTGGCCGGCAAGGGCCACCGATCCGGTGAGCGGAAAAAGGGTTCCGATCTTGATCACCTTCTCCTCGGCGACGGCAACGCCGGACAGGGCTCCGATGACAAGGATCGCCGCAAGGACAAGAAGCAGACACTTACCTAAAAAACTCTTCCCCATATCGACTCCTCCTTCTTGGAATTGTCCCCGTGACCGCAAGGACTTATTTGTTCAAAAAATCGCTAGTCCTTTGATTCTACGTGAAACGCTTCAAAAGCGTCAAGAGACGCCTCGTTAATTTCGAAATTGTTGATCGAAAAACCGGGCGATTCACGCCCTCCTAGTCAACGCAGGGAACGAAATACCAAGCTATCTGAGTTTCTCTTTACGAAAATTACGATCCTTCTCTTTGCTGCATTGCGCTCGGAATGACGGGGGATCCGTGTTCTGTATCCGAATTTCGATTTTCCCTTTTCGCCCTTGACCATTAACGCCTTTGAACTTGTTATTTACGCCTTGCAGATTACGACCCAGGCCCTTTATCTTACGCCCCATAATCCTTTATCGCCTTGTTGTATTCCTTCAGGATGCTCTGTAATATATCAGCGTGCCTGAAATCGCCGTGGTAAAGGATATTGATCTCCCGGGTCATGCTCAGATTTTCTATGGGCAATACGGAAAGGGTTCCTTTCTTGAGCTCATCAAGGCACACGCTGCGCGATAATATTGATACTCCGATCTCGCGCCTGATCAGGTTTTTGATAGTCCCGATATTGTCTATTTCTAGTATCACGTTGAAGTCATCGAGGGACATGTTGTGGCTTTCAAGGTGCGCCCTGAAGAGGTTCCTTGTATCCGATGACGGGCTTCGTAATATCAAAGGCTGTTCCTTCAATTCGCCGACAGTGATCATGTTTTTTTTCGCCAGGCGGTGATTGTTGGACAAAACCAGCACCAGGGAATCGGTATCCAGCAACAGGGAATTGATATTTCCATCCTGGACTTTCCCCTCCGAAACGACCAGGTCAACCTCAAAGTTTTTAAGCATATTATAAAGGTTGTTTATCGATCCAGTTACGATCGTTATTTTGGTGCCGAGGTTACTGGCGCTGTATTCCCCTAGAACCTCCGCAACGGCGTTGCTCTCAGCGGTGGGTGTGATTCCCACGGTAAGGTGGCGAAAATGTCTTTTTTCGTCCTCTATCTTCTGGTTCATCGCCTGGTACAAAGCGATGCTTCGACGGGCGTAATCGATGAGGACCTGGCCTTCGTTCGTGGGCCTTATCCTGTTGCCTGTACGATTGAAAATCTTGATGTTCAGTTCTTTCTCAAGTTGCTTCATGTGGTGGGTCACAGCTGGTTGCGTAAGGGAAATCTGTTCTGCGGCCCGAGTGTAACTGCCGAATTCAACCACTGCCAACAGCGAATAAAGTTTCGGGTCGATCATCGAATCCATCTCCTAATTATTAGGAAAAATGATGATATGCTCTTAAGCGATAAAATTATTTTATTTGTTTTGCGATTAGAATGATAGCCTGACTGAAATAGTAAGGCAACACCAAGGGTACACGGGACGAAATCCCTCTACGTCACGCCAAGAGTCGGCCTTTGATGCCATTGATTTATTCTGCTATTCTGCACGTTGCCTTAAATAATTTGTCCGCCCGGGCCAATTCATCGGGGTCAGCCGTTTTTCGGGGAGTAAATCGTTATGATAGAATTATTGAGCAAACCCAACCATACGATGGTTATTCTTTTATCGTTATCGGTGGTCCTCCTTGCCGGTTTTCTGCTTACCCGTGTCACCAAATTGGCGAAATTGCCGGATGTCACCGGCTACATATTAGCGGGGATCCTCATCGGGCCCTATGTTTTGAAGCTTGTTCCCGCCGGTTTGATCAATGACATGGGGTTTATCAGCGATATCGCCCTGGCGTTCATAGCCTTCGGGGTAGGACGCTTTTTCAGGAAAGAGACTTTTCAGGAGACCGGCTTCGGCGTTATAACGATCACCCTGATGGAATCACTGCTGGCCGGAGTTATCGTGACGCTGTCCATGCACTACCTTTTTCATATTGATTGGGATTTCAGCCTGCTCTTGGGAGCGATAGGGACCGCTACGGCACCCGCTAGCACGACGGTCACCATCCGGCAATATCATGCCCGCGGAAATTTCGTGAACACTTTACTACAGGTTGTGGCGCTCGATGACGGCGTATGCCTTATCGTGTACAGTATCGCCCTGGCCATCGTCAATGCCGGCGGTGGTGCGAATGTATGCTTCTCCGAGATCGCCCTCCCCGTGGTTTACAACATCATCGCCCTGGCGGTCGGCTTCGTCGGCGGGGTCATACTGAGCAAACTGAAGACCCCAAGGCGAAGCGATGATGACCGCGTGATTTTGACGATCGCCCTGCTCCTGGGCGTCGCCGGGCTGTGCGTTGCGATGGATATATCGCCCCTGCTCTCCTGCATGCTTTTTGGAACTATTTATGTCAACCTGGCGAAGGACAGGGAACTCTTCAAACACCTGGACAGGTTGAGTCCGCCGATCTTTTCGATGTTCTTCGTGGTGTCGGGGATGAGTCTTGACTTGAGCACCCTGGGCTCTATGGGGGTGATCGGCGCCTCCTACTTCGTTATCCGGATCCTGGGGAAATACATCGGCGCCTACCTGGGTTGCCTCATGGCGAAGACCCCCAGGAATGTGCGGAACTACCTTGGGTTAGCCTTGATCCCGCAAGCCGGAGTTGCGATCGGGCTGGCTTTTCTGAGCAAAAGGGTTTTGCCCGAAGCCACGGGTCACATGTTGCTCGCGATAATATTATCCTCGTCGTTCCTGTACGAGTTGATCGGGCCCGTGAGCGCCAAGATCGCCCTGATCTACTCCGGCTCCATCCAGATGGAACAGATAGAGGAGTGACCCCCGGACGGCCTCAATCCGTGCCGGGGCGAGGGGGCTGGTCGGGCTTGAAGTCAAGGGCGACGGAGTTGATGCAGTAACGCATACCCGTCGGGGGAGGCCCATCGGGGAACAGGTGGCCTAGGTGCGCGTCGCACCTGGCGCAGAGCACTTCCACCCTGGTCATGCCGTGGGACCGGTCCTCCCGGGTCGAAACGCTTTCGGGCGACAGGGGTTCAAAAAACCCGGCCACCCGCTTCCGGAGTCATACTTTGAGTCCGAAGTGAACAGGCCGTTCCCGCAGTTTGAGCAGAGGTAGGTTCCTTTTTCCCCGTGGTTGTAGTATTTTCCTGAAAAGGGCGGTTCCGTTCCGCCTCCCCTGGTGACCCTGAACTGTTCGGGTGTGAGGAGGGACTTCCATTCCTCCTCAGTATGGGTTATTTTATTCTGGGACAAGACGGCACCCTCCTTGAGATCCCCTGGTGGCTCGCTTTAGAGTCTTGGCAGATACATCCAGAGGAGAAGGGCTACAACCGAAGGAATAGGGCTATAAAACGTCCCTTTGGTCCCCTCGGATACTCCATGTAAGGGTACATTTGAGATTTTTACCATTTTATCATTCCCGGCGGGTTTCCTCCCCGGTTATTCCCCGCCGCCTGATCTGGGGGAATTTTATGGACTGGGCCTTAAACTTTTTCCTTCTGTTTCTTATCGGAATACCGGGGTGGTTGCTTTTCCGGGCCTTCCGGATACCCGCTGCCGTAATGGTTGGGGCCATGGTCTCGGCGGCCTTCTTCGCCGTCAAGGGGTGGGTTGTGCCGGCGATCCCCGAAGGGGCGAATATGCTTTTCCAGGTGGCCCTGGGGCTCTTTGTCGGGATTCGTTTTAGCAGCAGAACCGGCAGTGACCTAGTAAGCAGCCTGCGTGTTGCTCTCCTTGCCGCGGTCTGGTGGATAATATTTCCCCTTGGCCTTGGCTGGGTGATGAACCGATGGTCCGATCTTGGGTTGGCGACCTCCATCCTTGGGACGGTGCCAGGGGGCATCGCCGAGATGAGTTTGCTGGCCTTCACCCTTGAGGCCGACGTTGCTCTGGTGGCGTTGATGCAGTTCTTCCGTGTTTCTTCGATCCTCTTCGTCACGCCGGTTCTTTTCGGAAAGATTGGTAAAATCCCCGCCGCAACCGATAACGGATACTCCTATGCCGTGAACAGCAAGAACGATGTCTTTAAACAGTCGGGCAAACCCGCGCTTAAGTCTGGCAGTCGGATCCTGACAATATTCATTGCTGCGGCGGGTGGTATTTCATTCAATTGGTTTGGAGTTCCCGTTGGTGGGTTCATAGGTTCAATGATTTTCGTTGCTATCGCAGCCGCATGGGGTCTACCCATCCGGCCCTTGCCGGTTATGGTGAGGCACGTGGCTCAACTAGGACTAGGCTCGATAATTGGACTTTTCGCAACCCCCGAAACGTTTTCGACGCTGTACGGCATGTTCCTGACCATCCTGGTTACTACTGCTGGCATGTTGGTCTGGGGTGTTATACTGGCCTTCATTGTGAGGGGCATCAACCAGTGGAGCCTCATGACTTGTCTTTTAGCCACCTGCCCGGGGGGGATCACCCAGATGTCCTCCATCGCTGAGGACCTCGAGGCTGACCCTATCAAGGTGAGCCTCCTGCACCTCGTAAGGCTCTTGACCATTTACGTCATCCTCCCCCCTCTTATCAAGGCGCTGGTCTAGAGGATTTTCTTCTTCCTCCAAGGGGGTTTGGGATAAAATTCGAGAAGGGGCATCCCCTCAGTGAGACAGGAGATTATTAGATGAAGATCGAAGAGTTCAAACTCGAAAGAACTCTGGCCAGGTTTCAGAACAAAGTGGAGTATGACCTCAGCGATTCGGGTACATACCCTATGTTCATCCGCGAGATCCTTTCGCCGGAGGAAATAGAAGAGGCCTACAATAACCTGCACCTGAAATATGTTCACACCGCCGGGACAGAACACCTCAGAAAGGCCGTCGCTTTCTTCTACGAGGGGATCCCTCCTCGGTGTTCATGACGAACGGGTCGGCCGAGGCCCTCTTCCTGATCGCCTGGGGGCTCATCGAGCCGGGGGACGAAGCCGCCTTCATGATTCCCAACTTCATGCTCCTCTCCCACGTGGTGGAGTCCAACGGCGCGGTGGTCCGAAACTTCAGACTTGACCCGAAGCAAGGTTGCTCCCTCGACCTGGACAGCCTGAAAAGGGCACTCACGCCTAAAACCAAACTCATCTGCGTCTGCAACCCCAACGACCCCACTGGGACGGTCCTCTCGAGGGAGCAGATGGGGCAGATCGTCGAAGTCGCCTCGGAAGCCGGCGCCTACCTCCTCTCTGACGAAGTGTACCGAGGAGCTGAGCAGATCGATGAGATGACACCAAGTTTCTGGGGCATGTACGATTGTCATCAGCGGACTCTCCAAGTCCTTTGGGCTGCCCGGCCTCAGGATAGGCTGGGTGACCGGCCCCAGGGAGATAACTGAAATGTCATGGTTCTACCATGATTTCCTTTCCACCACGGTCACGACTTTCAGCGACTACCTTGCCACGAAGGCCCTTGAACCCGGAATGCGAGAAAGAATCTTCGCCCGCAACAGGAGCATCGTCCGGCGGAACCTGGCCACCTTTACCGAATGGGTCAACAGCCATGGGGGCATGCTTTCCTTCACCCCTCCGGCGGCCGGTTGCTTTGCCTTCGTCAGGTATGACCTTCCCGTCCTATCCTGGGACCTCGTGATGGACATGGTCGAAAATAACAGCATCTTCGTCATCCCGGGCAGTTGCTTCGGCATTGAGAATCATCTTAGGATGAATTTCGGCGTCGACAAGCCCCGCCTGGAGGAAGGGTTGAAGAGGGTTGACAGGGCCCTGTCAAAATACCTCTGATCCGGGTCTTTTTTACATCTACCTCTTAAGGTGCTCTGATGAGTCCTACTACTGCGGTATTGCCCGGGATCCCCAAAGGCGCCTCCGGCAGCATAACGAAGGCAGGGGAGCCAGGTACACCGCTTCCCGCCGGCCGGTGGAGCTCATCTATGCCACGTCCCGTGGTTATTCGCGGGCCCAGGCCCAGGTTATCGAGAGGAAGGCCAAGATGAAGCCGAGAGACCAAAAGCGTTCCTACCTTGAGGCGACCGATGTCCAGGAAGACAGGGGAACCGGCGGTTAAGGATGTAGCGGACGTGGTGTCCCCTTGGGGCGAGAAGGTTGATCAGGATGTGTTAACATTTCAGAGTGTAATCCTGGCAGATAAAAAGTGAAGGAGATGGCTGTCATGAGAAAGTCCATCAGCGCAGGTTTGGCGGTCTCGCTGTCCATGCTGTTCCTTTTTTCGTCGCCTCTTTATGCGGCGACGGCTAACGAGAGGATCACCTCCTCGGTGAACGTGGTCCGCGAGATGTCAAAGGAGGAAGATGTCGGCGCCATGGCCGACCTGGTCAAGTCCGCCAAGGGGATCATCATAATCCCCAACTATGTGAAGGCCGCCCTGGGCATCGGGGGTTTTCATGGGGAGGGATTGATCCTGAGGCGCGACTCGGCGACCAACACCTGGTACGGACCCAACTTCCTTAGCATTACCGGCGCATCCATAGGGTTCCAGATTGGGGTGCAATCCACGGCTCTCCTCCTGGTAGTGACCAACCAGAAAGGGATGGACCACTTCTACGGCGACAAGCTTAAACTGGGAGCCGCTGTCGATATAGCGGCGGGCCCCGTCGGACGGAGTGCCGGAGCGGCCACGGATGTGAACCTCCAGGCCTCGATCTACAGTTATTCAGTCAGCAAGGGACTCTTCGCGGGACTCTCACTCAGCGGGGCCCTGGTCACCACCGACCATGACACCAACGCCTCT
>Ga0265293_10003568_pt1 | contig 28736 bp, 24 predicted proteins | sample Munlanlewell138R_FD_192505 | JGI IMG/M metagenome (GOLD analysis project Ga0265293, IMG submission 192505) | Leachate microbial communities from a municipal landfill in Southern Ontario, Canada - Leachate well 138R | ecosystem: Engineered > Solid waste > Landfill > Unclassified | place: Canada... | reverse complement strand
CTTTCTTTTAATCCATTCCGCAGTAGTCTTATTACCCGGCACTCTTTCTTTACGCTCCATAGCCATTTCATGCGCCAGAAGCCAGGAATATTTTCCATGTTTTGTCTTATTGCGCGTTATTTCTCTGCAGACCGTTGATGGACTTACTCCGATGGACTGAGCTATAGAACGTTTACTCTTACCTTCTTGTAAACCGATAAAAATTGCATACCTTTGCTCTGAAGTGTGCGACAAGAAGTCGATTAAATAACTGTTCAGCGAGCGTGACTGAACCTATTATTCCGTTAATAGTAGCCTAAAGGAACACGCGACGGGAGTAATCCTGTGGTGTGAAGCTTTCTTGACAAAGTCCCTGTGAATAACAGAAGAGCGAACCGTGAGGGGATACAACTACTGCCAACATCAGGCGGTTAAGGGGCAAGGCTCTGCGGTATGAACAACGTATGTGAATCACTGCACTATCGTGACAAAGAAAAGGCTAAAGATGTTGGTAAGCCTTGGCCAAAAAGGTGAGCAGCCGGATAATCTTCTGCTTCTAAAGGTTACACGGACAAAGTGCTGCCGGTAGAAGGGTGGGTTCTAACCCGTAGGTTGTTATTTAATCGGAACTTGGTAAGCCCTTATTTCTCCCATGCAAATGGGAAAGCCAACCGCAAGGAAAGCCGATGGGGGTGAGGGTATGAGATGGCGGAGAAAGCGAACGCTTCCCTGTAACGGGGAAGATAGGGGTTGCAATATCATCCCACTGTGAAAACAGGCAAACTTCCGCTTAGTGATTCGTTACAGAATGGTTGGAGAACTTTTAAATGAAGAAACAGCAAATGGACAAGGTTAATACCGAGTGTGCATCTTCACTAACTTGCCAGACGTGTCTTACAAGGATGAGAAAGCTTCAATTCAGGATAGTAAAGGCTCTGGAGGAAAAGAGGTTCTAAGGCTAAAGCCTTACAATATCTCTTGGATAATTCAATGGCTCTTAAATGCTTGAAATCTCAAACAACGAAAGAGTCGGTTTAATTTCGTGAGAATTAAACTTAGTAATCACTTGAGCCGTATGCCGGGAAACTCGCACGTACGGTTCTTAGAGGGGAAAGCGGCGGCAACGCCGCCGACCCACTCAATTAACTGTTTGTATCGTATCATAGCAACAAAATAGTTAATTTTAGGGAGACTTCGGTCTCCTTTTTTATTTATGTTGCTACTTGTCTCTCTTTGGGGGCTTCGCGCCCCCAGCCGTCAGGCAAACCCCCGCGGTGTTTTTCATGGTCTTGTTAGAAAAAACCATATAAAACTTACCGAGAGTGTTGCACTTCTAAGTTGAACTTAGTAGTTTCCCACTTTTACAGCTAGCATCGTCTGCATTTTGCAATAGTTCATATATAAATCTCTTGCTATCTGTGTAAATGTCACTTGACAAAGAATCACAAGAATTTGCCTGGTCAATTGCTTGTTCAGGATTCTTATAATCTGATTTTTTCCTATTTAAATTTTCTATAAATACTCTTTCTTGCATTTGGTTTCTCTTTTTTTTAAAATACCGCACAACGATTGAGGCTATATGCAGTAAGGGATTGCAGGCTACTATCCTGTCCACCTACACCGAATTTTGAGCGGGGCAGAATGCTTGAATTACCACTGAAACCCTTATTGCTGCTACACTTTGTTATGCGGTCGTAGTTTGATTCAATTTGCGCCTTTAAAATTACATGTCAAAAATTTTCATCAAAAATATAGATATTTTTATAAATTACAAAAAATAATTTCATAAATCATCAAAATTCGCTTCTAATTTTCTGCAAACTTTTTTGTGATACGTGTGTGTATATTTCAGTAGTCTTTGAACTTTTGTGCCCAAGTGTAAACGGTAAATAAGAATGCAGCATTTTCGGTAAGGAGTTTCCTTCAAGTGGCGGAAAAACGGTTTGATCAACCCGACGAATTAAATGAAATTGAAATTGAAAAATACGTTTACCGGAAAATAAGGACAATATTAGCTGTTCCTATCAGCGATTTGCAAATGTGTTGTTTTGTGCGTGGACAATTTTCATTTTTCTTTTTCTGTCTTTATGTAGCAAATTGTCAGCTGTGTCTGTTTTTTTTACACTTGCCCTTAACGGTTCGACGGTATGAAACGTTGAGCATTTTGAAATACAAACTTATCAGCCCGCTAAGCCGTTGATTAAATGTTATTTCATTCAAACATAGCACTATCCGCGCAATGTTTTATGACCGCGTGTTATCGGCTGTCACTTTATTCATAATAATTTTTCACTTCAAATTTGTTTTGCCTTAATAATTCCAATAAAAAGTATTTATGGTCGTTACCAACTAAAACAACTATTTTTTCATCTGGATATTTCTCTGAATAAGCGTTTATTTTATCAAACATTGCTTTGTTACGTCTATTCCAAAAATCTTTCCTCAACTCTGAAAATTTCAACCATTTCTCTAGTTCTTTGGTTTGTTTTACAATAGATATCGTTAAATTGAAGTTAATTTCATTTTTCAAGGCAAGAAATTTAGTTGCAACGTCTGAATTTGCTTCTGACAAAGAACGAAATTTCAAATCAGAATAGCTGCTTAAAGCAGAGAAGAGAATTTCAAAGTCAGTTTTACTGTTTTCAGAAAGTTTATTCTTCTTATATAGTTTTAGCATTTCATCAAACATTTGATTTTCTTTTTCAAAATAATTTTCTTTTCTATAAAACTCATTTCTTCCTTCTATTTCAAAAGGTAGAAGTTTAACTGTATGCAATTGCTGGTATTTATAACTTGCAATATTCTCATTTGTAGAAAGTAAATCTGGATATTTTTCCAGATTAAATTGATAATCCTCCGTGAAATACTTTTCTTCTAATTCAACTAAAATTAAGTCAGGTTTTATTTTATCAAGTGCATAAGTTAAAGAGTCAACATTTATATAATTTTTTTCTTCATGCGCAGTTCCAATCAACCAAATTTGTTTCTGTCCGTAACAAATTGAGACCGTTATAAGCAATAAGATTGTTAAGTTTTTTTTCATGCTCGTTTTTTGTGAGATTGCCGCCCAACATTTTATTTACACAACAAATATAAAACATTCTTAAATACAAAATATCAAACCTTCGTAAATTATGTTATTCATATTCTGAATACTTGCGGATAAAAGACCATATTAGCAGTTCCTGTCAGCGGTTTGCAAATGTGTTGTTTTGTGCGTGGACAATTTTCATTTTTCTTTTTCTGTCTTTATGTAGCAAATTGTTCGCTGTGTCGTTTTTTACACTTGCCCCTAACGGTCTAGTATAAGCGTAGTGCGGGATTTAGAAGCACTACACTTTCGGTTTAGCTTTATGTTTGTTAATATTCAATTCGTTTAAATTAGCACTTAAGCCCGCATTACGCTTATACATTATTGTAGTGCGTTTTTATTCATTTTCAGTCTTTTATCGTCCATGTCGTACAGTTCAACAGACCACCATGAAGTCCGATTTCATTATAGTTTATCGTCTCAATTTTCCTGTCTGGAAAAATCTCTTTGAACTTGTCGTAAACTTCTTGGTCTTTGTTTTTCTCTGTTTCAAATATTGGTAGCACAATCAAGTCTTGAACTTCCAAGTAATTCACGTAGCAACCAATTGCATGATAAGGATATTTTTTCTCCTTATGTTCAAGAAAAGGGATGTCGATATAGTCAATCCCTTTTTCTTTCAGGATTTTGTTGATTCCGTTCTTCCAATATTTAAACTCCTGTTCACGGTCATTCCCAAGCACTGTGTTTCTGTCAACAAATCGAACCATTCCGTCTGCATGACCTGTCATATCAGATTTTATTTGTTGAATTACGATAATCTCAACTTCAAGAAGTTTTTCAATTTCAGCTATTAGTTTGTTTTTGTTTGAGTATTCTGGGTTCTCGTCAAAAACTCGGTCTGAAATAATTGCTCTGTCTGACCAATTCACAACATTGCCACCGTCAAGGTTGATTTTAGAAAATTGAGGGTTAATGTTATTGGCGTTACAAACTTCTATAGGGTCGGATTGAAGTTCTAAGTCGTCCTTTAAATATGAAGGTTCATAACGGAATTGAACAAATTTTCCCTTTTCAATCTGAATAGGCATGTAGTCTCTGCACCAAATATCCTTTGTTGCTTCTAAGAAACCATATTCTATAGAATGCTTTTCAAGAATTGCAGTTAAAGCATTGCACGTTTTTGTAAATCGCTTGTCAGACCGCAATTGTTCAGAGAAATAAACCGTATTTGTTTCTTTACCTGTTACCATTCAATAGAAAATTTGTCCATTCGATTTGTTTGTCTTCACGGTAAAATCGAGCTGGTGTGGTTAGAGCCTGGAAAGCAATGCCTTTGTTTTTACAATGCTTTTGAATTTCCGATAACTTTGTTTTCATGTTCGGTATATTAGAGAAGGTTTTTCGTGTAAAGCAAACCCTTTTCAAGTTTGGAAGATTGTCAATTAGCGTGATGATGTTTTTCCATCGAGTTACTTTGTTGTCGATGTAGCCGTCATAGTAATTGGCTTCTTGACCTTCTTCAACTTGGATTTCTTCAATCAGGTCGGTAAAGTCAATTCTATGTTCCTTGATAAAATCCAACTTTTCCTGTTTGGAAGCGCCTTTTAAGTCTGTCTTGCCAAAGGCTGTCGGTAGAAGTCTCCACAAATAGTTTCTGCTTCTTCCATAGAAAAATTCAGCGTCATTGTCCGCTGTTTCAGGATTAAATGTTCCAATTATCAGGGTTTGTAAACGGTAAATAAGAATGCAGCATTTTCGGTAAGGAGTTTCCTTCAAGTGGCGGGAAAGCGGGTTGATCAACCCGCCGAATTAAATGAAAATGAAATTGAAAAATACGTTTACCGGAAATAAGGAAAGACCATATAAGCAGTTCCTATCAGCGGTTTGCAAATGTGTTGTTTTGAGGGTTGGCTATTCATTATTTCGTTTTCCTTTTTTTGTCTTTAAATAGCAAATTGTCCGATGTGTCGTTATTTACACTTGCCGCTATCGGTTGAGGCTATATGCAGTAAGGGATTGCGGGCTTCATCACTATCTGCCGACACAAACGCCGATGCGGGGCAGAACGCTTGAGTTAACCACTTAAACCCCAGTGTTTTATACACAATGTTGGCAGTTCGCCCTTTCATTTTCTATTTTTAACCGTTTTATAAATTATTAAATCATCTTCTATTTTTAAAAATGTCAAGATTAGCAGTTTTAAGTATGTAAAATAAGCATACTCGTGCTTTTGTATTTCATCCGGTTTTGCTTGAGTTCCGTGTAAATAACTATTCCTTAAATCCAAGCCATTTGTAAATTCACTTTTGTTCAAGAAATAATTAAAATAGTCTTGTTCTGGTTTAGAAAACAAAGTGCTATCAAAGAATATAATTTTCTCAACCTCCATCTGTTGGGCTTCTTGTCGCAATTCAAACGAATAACGATAGAAAGAAACAACTTCATTGAGATATAAATCTTTAAGTATTATTACTCTTGCTGGATTTGTGATTTGAATAAAATCGTTGCTGTCAATATTTATAAACCCTTTGTCTATTAAATAATTTAATTGAGGTTTTTGATGTGCCTCATAACTGCTATATTTTACTTTTTCGTTTGCAAGTAAATCGGAAAAAGTATGAAAATGCTTATCTTTAAAGGGTTCAACATAAGCAAGTAAGGTTTGATCAGAGAAGAACAGATTTATACAACCCACCATTTCTTTATTTTCTTCGTTGAAGTATAAATACTTACTCTTGTTTAAGCTAGGAATGTCTTTTATAGCGGTTGGATTAGATGAAATTTGTAATAGCTCAAAATCTATACTCCCGTCTTCAACAAATAGTTTGAATTGTTTTAATACTGACTCAAACTCAGGAGCTAGTAATCTTACTTTTTCGAAGTATGATTTAGCTGTGGGTATTGAGAAACTTGCATTGTTTGCAAACTCGAACTTTTCTTGGAATGATGAAGTGAAAACTTGATGTAAAACATTTTCCAATAAAATACCTAAGTCGCTAAGTACTTTATTGTAGGCTACTACTTGAAGATGCGAGGTCATCTCCATTAGATTAAATTCTGTACCTCCTCTGTACTCATTTTGGGAATGGACGCCCATAATTCTTTCAAATACGCCCATTTTATTTTTCTTGCTTACAAGATTGATTCTATGTTGATGGTCTATGTATTCGAATAAAAATTTAAAATTTTGAAATAGCGAATATGGGTCACAGTTTTGCTTAATGAAATCTAAGCTATATGTATAGTTTATTATGAAATTCTCATCAATAACACAGTCTTTAACTTTGCTTGTTTTTTCAGAAAAACTAACTGAAACACCATATTTCATTCCATTGTTTTCAGCGAAGAATTTCTCAGTTTCGCTTTTGTGCAAACGCTTCGCTTTTAAGCGTGTTTTATCAGACACTTTAAAATCATTCCTGTTTCTTACGTTTTGGATAAGACGAATGTAATTATAGTTTACATCATTGGAATCTAAATAGTTTGAAAGAATCGTTTCCTTATCATCAACGGTTAAACTTTTAGGAATAAATTTTTGATTTTTTTGAAAATCATCCTTGACCTCATAAACCGACAGTAATATTTCAGCAGATTGAGAATATGTCAATAAGAAAAGTCTAATTTCTTTATCGTAATGGTCAACTATGTTTTTGTGAGTTAAAATCTCGTGTATTATGTGTGGCTCATTTGAAAGAATGTTGCTAAAAATAGACTTAGAAATTCGTTTATATACACTTTGATTATTGACTAATTCCCAAAACGAATGAACGTAAATTAGCAAAGTATTTTCATATAAATTTTCAACGTTACTATCGTTAATTGTAGCCATAAATTGTCCTATGACTTTTCCAAATTCTGCTGCTTTTTGTTTGAAATTGGTAATGTCATCGTTAGTCCAACTTTTCAAATACAATTCGTTGTCAATGTATTTTTTTATGTTGTATAGTTCAAAAATATCGTTTATATCTGTGTAATTTGATTTTATGTCAGACCGTAAAACATGTTCTCCTTTTTGTAGTTGGTGTCCGCCTGCCATATCCTCTTTCGAGTAAAATACTACTTTATTTAAGTCAGAATTTTTCATTTGTGCTGTGTCTTTTTTAAGGTGACTGCTAACGTTTCATTTACGCAACAAATATACAACATTCGTAAATATAAAATTTAAAACTTACGTAAATCACTAATGTGCAGTTTTGTACTTGGGTTGTTTATTATTTCGTTTTCCTTTTTTTGTCTTTAAATAGCAAATTGTCCGATGTGTTGTTATTTTTTTACACTTGCCCCTAACGTTTGGCGGTATGTGGCGTTGGCGCAGAGTCGCGGTGGCGCGTGTTTTTGCACTCGCGGTGCGATGCAGGATTGTGATGATGTTTTGTTTATTGTCGCGTTGGCAAAAACCGTGACACCAGGATGGGGTCCCCGGCGGGAGCCGGGGCAGGCCGTACCGCCGTCCACTCAGCTGTCCTCTTTAGCCAGAAGATTCTCGCGGTACGGAAAGCCAATGACATATACCGACCTGTTGTGCCTAGTTATAATAGATCAACAGCTTGTTTTGTAGATTCGTTTTCCTTTATTTCTTTTTCTTGTTGAATTCTTCTCTCGACTTCAGGTTTAAATACTTCAAGATTCAAGTAGTATTTTACCCCTTCACATGCAATTTGTACTTCAATCTGTTTAGTTCCTATTTCCCAAATGTCACACCTTCTAAAATAGCCTTTGTCTAGGTCTGTCCAATTTGGCAACCCATAACTTGTTGAAGGTTCTCCAAATTTTTCCTTTAACAAACTTGTTAATGCTTTGTATTGGTCAGGCATTACTCTATCATAATCATCATAATCAACAATTGGGCCTCTCAATTGGATATTATAAAGACTATCATTGTGAAACCAACCATACAGATCACCAAAACCATATTCTCCGATTTTATAGGTAAATATTGTCAACCCCTTATAGAATTCAAAGTCCGGGAGTCTGCATTTTTGTAAAAATTCATCTTTCTTTTTATTGAATTCTTTTTCAGTAATGTTGAATAAAATTGGTCCGATGGCTATATTCTGCTCTATGGATGTAATGCTATCTTTTCTATCTTTTTCTCTCTCATTAAGAATCTTTATTGCTAATTCAATGCTATCCCTTGTTGCTTTTTCCTTTTCTTGTTTTTGCATTGCTGCTTTTTTTTGTTCACTCATTCCACAACCTTGTATAATGAGTAATGTGGTTAAAATAATAATACTAATCTTCTTCATATCATTGAGTTTTAAATTATTATGCACAACGGTTGGCGGTATGTTTTTGTTGCCGATTTCGGAGCATCGTCCTGTCAAGTTACAATGAAGTTTGAAGTGAGACATAACCTTTCATTTCAGCACTATCTCGGCAATAAAATATACCACCTGTTATGGGCAGGTTTTCTGATAATATGTTTAGCTATTTTATGTATTGCTATCTTCAAAATCTAATTGTCTCCATTCAAAGTTCCAATCAATTGTTTGTATAATCTTAGTTATATCTGAATACGACAATGGTTGTGTTTTGTCCTTTACTTCTACAAATATTGGTTCTTTAGTACGCCTCTTAAATGCTATATAATGAACTTTATTTGAATCGAACATAATTACTCCGTGAAAATCTATATAACCAAGACTTTCTGCTATGTCATAATATGAGCCTGTTTTTGGTAATTCATTTATTGGCACTAAATTTTTACCATTTATAGAATATAAACCTGTGGCACTTATCTCCACTTCATTTTGATTTGATTTGAATAAGTTTAATAATCCCATAATCAAATTTATTTTAATATATTTTTACATTTTTAATATCGCTTGTTCAATCAAAGCTAATAATGTTTCAAAATCTTCTGGTGTCAAGAAAACAAATGAGTTTCTATCATATTTCTCTAATTGAACGTAAGTTGTCTATTTGCTTTTGTCTGGTCTATAATATGTTCCGGCTTCAAATCCTGTTCTACTTTTAAAAGTTACCTCAGTATATATTTCTCTTGTCGTAAGCAGTGCCATTTTTTAAACTAGCCACTAACGTCTCATTTACGCAACAAATATAAAACATTCTTAAATACAAAATATCAAACCTGCGTAAATTATGTTATTCATATTCTGAATACTTGCGGATAAAAGACCATATTAGCAGTTCCTATCAGCGTATGATGGTAGCCTCTATCGATAAATTTTACAACTCGGTAATAGCCATTGAAGGGAGATGTTTCGTCAATACTCAAATGTGTGCCCATACTTTCGGAAAACAAAAGCCATTTGTCGGCTCGATCTCGTTGTTTCCACTTACGGTAATTACTCAAATGTTAAGGTAAACTAACAATGTCAATTCTTTTCTTATACTCACTCGGAGAAGTGCCGGTCGTTTTTTTAAACATCCGGCTGAAATGCTGCGGATATTTGAACCCCAATTCATAAGCAATCTCGTTGATAGTCTTGTCACTATCGACAAGTTTGTCTTTGGCAACGTCAATGATTTTGGCTTGGATGTATTCCTGGGCCGATTTTCCGGTTTCTTTTCGGATTAAATCTCCAAAATAATTTGGGGATAAGTTAAGTTCGTCAGCGCAGTAAGCCACAGACGGCAACCCTATTTCCGTAGGATTGTTCGAAGAAAAATAACTGTTCAACAAGTTTTCGAACTTTTCCAAAATACCTTTATTGACATCCTCACGGGTCATGAATTGACGGTCATAAAAACGTTCGCAGTAATTCAGGAAAAGCTCGATGCCAGAAGCAATCAACTTTTTGCTATGCTTGTCAACCGGATGTTGTAGTTCGTCATTTATTTTGGAAAACAAATCCAACACCAGATGCCGTTCCTCTGCCGACAAGTGTAACGCTTCGTTGGTGTTGTAGTTGAAAAAGGTGTAATCGTTCATTCGTCCGGCAAGTGAAGTGCCACGTATCAAGTCGGGATGAAAAACCAGTGCATGTCCCATAGGCTGGTAGAAGTCCGTTTTGTTTTCAACGTCTATAAACTGTCCAGGGGCAATAAAGACCAATGTCCCTTCCTGATAGTCGTAATAATGGCGTCCGTATTTCAAATCACCACAAACAACATCTTTCAGAAAAACGCAGTAAATCCCGAAAATCATCTTATTCCCTGTCCGTTCCTTTGCTTTCGAGAAATCGATCACACTCACTAACGGATGTAGCGTTTTGTGATTGTTAAAATCATTATACTCGCTAATTGTATCAAAATTGAGAACATTTTTCATTGCCGTCGTAATTTGTTAGTGCAAATTTAATCATTCCGCTAAAGAATTGGGTACTTTTATGTGATAATCAGTAATATTGGTAGAATAAACAGTAATATATATACAATTATGACATACTAAAGCCCGAAATTTGTAATTGATAAAAAGCATATGCAATAAAATAATATATAAGAGTATGAAAAAGGTACTTGTCGTTCTTATAATTATCATCGGAAATTCCCTGCAAGCGCAAAATCGTGAAATAGGAGGTGCAGCGTCTCCCTCTGTTCGAATTTCATCCGGTATTGTAAGAGGGATTGCACAAGGCGGTGTTGCCGTTTTCAAAGACATACCCTATGCTGCTCCGCCGGTGGGTGAATATCGCTGGAGGCCGCCACAACCCGTACAGCCGTGGCAGGGAGAACTCGATGCAAACGCACTCGCAAAACTCCGTTCGCTAAGTGTGGAGGAAATCGTGGATGGTGGAATGGAATACTACGGTTCCGCTTCAATCCCCATTTATTCAGGCCCGATATTCGACGGCAAACTGGTGGTTGAAACGGCAGAAAGTGCTTACAAAGGCGGCAGGCAGCCAGATATTCCGATTATTATCGGCTCGAATAGTGCGGAAGTGCCCGGAGGGTTCATCAATCCCAATTCAAAGGAAGAATTGCTGTCGCTCTTCGGCAATCTGAAAGGTGAAGCCATAGCCGCTTATGATTCCGATGGAACGCGGGATTTCCCCGAATTGATGACGATGGGAACCACCGACAAGGTCTGGGCGGAACCTGCCCGTTTTACGGCAAAAGCCTTTACCGCAAAAAATATACCTGCCTATGCTTATCTTTGCTCCTACGTCCCTGCCGCCATGCGTGAACGTTTTCGGCATGGAGCCCCACACGCCTTTGAAATTCCCTATATCTTTAACACGCTCGAAGTCCGTCGTGGCGCAGATATCCCAACACCCGAAGACAGGGAAGTGGCAAGGATGATGAATACCTATTGGGCAAACTTTGCAAAGACCGGCAATCCCAACGGTAACGGATTACCCGAGTGGCCTCTTTATAATCCTCAAAGTAACGAAATAATCGAGTTCCGCCTTGACGGTTCGGTTGCAGGAACGCTTGACCCGAAGAAAGCAAGGTTGGACGTGATTGAAAAGTGGGTCGATCCGAAAAAGGAACCTCTGGTAATTGATCAGCAGGGTAGTTTTGCCGTGGGTGGTAGTGTAATCTCCAATACGGGGACATTCAATCCGATCACCCGAACACCGGAGGGACAGACTTTCCATGGGGATCATGCATATATCACCTATCAAATTCCTGTCAAATCCCGCAAACTGCCTTTGGTGTTCTGGCACGGCATAGGACAATTCTCGAAAACATGGGAGACAACCCCCGACGGACGGGAGGGATTTCAGAATATTTTCCTGCGTCGTGGCTTTAGTGTATATCTCATTACCCAACCCAGACGAGGCAATGCCGGACGCAGTACCGTGCCGGCTACCATTAACCCGACCCCCGATGAACAGGAGTGGTTCAGTACATTCCGATTGGGTGTGTGTCCTGATTTTTTCGAGGGTGTGCAATTCGACAGGAGTGAAGAAACGCTCAACCAGTTTTTCCGGCAAATGACCCCGAATATAGGTGGATTTGACACGCAGGTAATCACTTCAGCAATTTCGGAACTTTTCGATAAAATTGGTAATGGTATTCTTGTTACACATTCCCATTCGGGAGGGTTCGGATGGCTAACGGCGATTGATAATCCCAACGTGAAGGCAATCGTATCTTATGAACCTGGAAGCGGGTTTGTATTCCCCGAGGGCGAAGTGCCCGACCCCATACCCGGTTCGTCGGGAGCACTCACCGCCGATGGTGTGTCGATGGAGGATTTTATGAAACTCACTAAAATACCCATCATCATATACTATGGTGACTTTATCCCTGAAAAGCAGATAGAGAATCCCGGCATTGATGGTTGGCGCACCCGTCTCGAAATGGCAAGAAAATGGAGGGATGTTGTAAACAAATATGGTGGCGATGTAACAGTGGTACATCTGCCTGAGATTGGCATCAAAGGCAATACCCATTTCCCGTTTTCAGATTTGAACAACGTGGAAATTGCCGACCTGATGTCGGAGTGGTTAAAAAGCAAAGAATTAGATCAATAAAGAAAATATGCAAACAGTACAATTAAATAATGTTGTTGAAATGTCTGTCCCCGTATTTGATGGTTTTCAAGTGGCAGACTTAAAGCAATGATAAAACGGTATAAAATGAAAAGAACAGTCAGAACACATTTTTTTACAGCTATATTTGTGACAACCAGTATCATTACATCAGGTCAGCAAAAGATCGACAATCCTTTTGACCTGTATCGGGAAGGACATTACTATTACTACCGTACCCATGCACACCCCAATTCCACCCTGACTACAGGCACTGAAGAAAAAGAATTGTTTCTGATTGAGGGTGTCACCCACATACAAACCTATTATGTTCCCGAGTATGTGGATAAGGCTTCAAAAAAGCTCAACGAATTCTTTGGTCAATACTTACAAACATTATAAATCTATTCAAACGAAAAATGATGAAAACATCAATCAATTATTTCCGATTCATGATGGTAGTTCTACTATTTGGTAGCATCCATCATGTGAATGCACAAGAGGTCAAAGTCTCTGTGCCAACCCTGAAACTGAACAACGGAATGGAGATGCCCCAGTTGGGGATAGGCACTTTTGCCATCTCTTATGAAGCTGCAAAGGAGGCATGTCTGGAGGCATTCCGAAATGGTTATCGCCACGTGGACTGCGCCACTGCATACCGTGTGGAGGGAGCCGTGGGAGAAGCAATGAAGGAAAGCGGTATTCCGCGTGAGGAATTTTTTATTGCCAGCAAATTATGGGTTTCCGATTATGCAGATGGCAAAACACTGGAATCGATTGACAAAATACTGGAACGCTTTCAGACAGATTACATCGACCTGCTTTATATTCATCAGCCTATTGGCGATTATATTAATGCCTGGAAGGAGATGGAAAAGGCCGTTGCATCAGGGAAGGTGCGTGCGTTGGGAATCAGTAATTTTGACGCCAGCAAAGAACGCTTCCATGCCATTGTCGATCACATGAAGATCAAACCTGTAGCGTTGCAAATCGAATGTCATCCCTATGCGCAGCGTAACGACATACGTGAGTGGGTTAAACCTTACAACATCATCATAGAGTGTTGGTATCCGTTGGGACATGGAGATGCAGGTCTGTTGTCCGACCCGGTGATCAAAAAAATTGCCGATGCACATGATAAAAGCATTGCACAGGTTATACTCCGATGGCATATTCAGGAAGGTTTCTCCGTAATTCCGGGAGCTACAAATCCCGTCCATATCAAGGAAAACATCTCTATTTTCGACTTTGCGTTAAGCGATGAAGAAATGGCAACAATGCGTTCACTAAACAAGAACAAGCGCTTCTTCAATGTGACATTGGAGCAGCTTGATAGCTGGGCTAACAGATAAAAATATAGAGATGAAGAAAATAGTATCAGAATTTATTGTATGGGTTGTTGTTTTTTCCTTAAACGCCCAACAGGCAAATGATATTGCTGAAATTGATGCACCTGTAATCCAAACATCTTCAGGACAAGTACGGGGAAAATTAGTTGGTAATGTGTCTGTTTTCAAAGGCATACCCTATGCTGCTCCGCCGGTGGGCGAATATCGGTGGCGGCCGCCACAGCCCGTGATCCCCTGGGAAGGAATACGGGATGCTCTGGCGTTTGGACCTGACTGCGCACAAGGCGGATGGGGTACTGCTCCCGGTACTATTCGGGAAGGCTCATCAGAAGATTGTCTCTACCTTAATTTATGGATTCCGGCGGGAGCCAGGCCGAAAAACAAACTGCCTGTGATGGTCTGGATTCACGGTGGCGCTTTTGTGGGAGGAAGCGGGGCAAGCGCTGTCACTTCGGGTGAAGCCTTTGCGAAACAAGGCGTCATCCTGATGACCTTCAACTACAGACTCGGACGTCTCGGACACTTTGCTTTTCCTGCTTTATCCGCGGAGCATCCCGATGAACCGAAGGGAAGTTACGCTTTTATGGACATGATCGCCGCTCTTCAGTGGGTACAGGATAATATCGCTGCTTTTGGAGGCGACCCAAACAATGTAACCATTTTCGGCCAATCGGCCGGAGGCGTTGCCGTACACTCCCTACTTACAATCCCACAAGCGAAAGGACTTTTCCACAAGGCAATCAGTCATTCCGGCGGAGGCAGGGACGGTGTGCTTACCGGCAGGCCGATTAACAGGGAAAATGCTGATCCGTTTTATCCCGTTTCGGCCGAAACCATCGGTATCAATTTTGCACGCAGGCACGGGATCGATGGTACCGATGCAAACGCACTGGCAAAGCTGCGTGCACTGAGTGTTGAAGAGATCGTGGATGGCGGTCAGGAAAGTGATGGTGAGGGAGGCCCTCGAACTTATTCCGGTCCTATTCTCGACGGCAAGCTTGTCGTTGAAACGGCTGAGAGTGCCTACAAAGCCGGCAGACAGCTAAACGTTCCACTCATCATCGGGAGTTGCAGCGCCGAAATCGGCGGAAGCTTTGTTAATTCCGCCGGTACAAAGGAAGAACTGTTTTCTCTTTTCGGTGAACTGGAAGATGACGCAAAAGCAGCCTATGACCCTGAAGGAAACAAAGAGTTCGACGAGGTGCAAACATTGTTTAATACCGACTGGGTATGGGCTGAACCTGCCCGATTTGCGGCAAGGGTTTTTGCCGCCGGTGATACGCCGGCTTATATCTTCCATTATGGTTATGTCCCCGCCAACATGCGCGAGTGGATGCGTTATGGCGCTGGTCACGGAGCAGAAATTCCCTATGTATTTAACAACCTCAACAGTCGCCGGGGTGCGGCTGAAACCACAACGATTGATGAAGAAGTAGCCCGTATCCTGAACACCTATTGGGCTAATTTTGCCAAAACAGGGAATCCCAATGGGGCAGGATTGCCGGTATGGCCCAATTACGGTACTGCAAAGGAAGAAATCTTAGATATCCAACTTGATGGGAATATTGTTGGCAAACCCGATACCAGAAAACAAAGACTGGATGTGATTGAAAAGGCGTCGTCCGGCTCGAACAGGGTCCGTATTCAATCGCGGGGTGGAATTTAATCACGATCATCCATCCGGCAAAATCAGGCCGGCGGTGAACGTGAGAGCAATAGATTATTACAAATGAAGTAAGGGAAAAAATTAATCTTCAAAATATGGAATGGGTTCTTAATTGTTTTTTGTCTCAAATAAGTTTGCAAGTCCAGAAGACAAACATATATAAAAAAATGAAGAAAATAAGTTTATCCGTAGCAATAATCACGCTGTTACTGGGTATATCCGGTAATATAAATGCACAAAACAAAATGTTGGATAATAAACAAAAGAAGATAATTACCATTTCCGCACTTACGGCAAAAGGTGATTTGGAGAGGTTGAAACCGGAACTGAATGCCGGACTTGATGCAGGTCTTACTGTCAACCAGATAAAGGAAGTATTGGTGCACCTTTACGCTTATTGCGGATTTCCACGCAGTATCCGTGGACTGCAAACTTTCATGGAGGTGCTCGACGAGAGAAAAGCCAACGGTATTGCCGATGAATTGGGTGCGGATGCCTCTCCCATAAATGATGACGGCAACAAGTATGAAAGGGGCAAGAAGATTTTAGGAGAACTCACCCAAACTCCCCAACCTGAAACGCTTTCGGGATATTCGGCTTTTGCACCGGTCATAGACACGTTCCTGAAAGAACACTTGTTCGCAGATATTTTTGAAAGGGATGTACTTACCTATGCCGAAAGAGAACTGGTAACCGTTTCGGTAATCAGTTCGATTGGCAATGCGGAGCCGATGCTTCGTTCACATCTGGCCATTTGCCTGAACGTAGGTTTGACACCCGAACAGTTACAGCAGTTTGTAAGTATCATAAAATCAACCATAGGGAAAAAAGAAGCAAAATCAGCACAGAAAGTCTTAAACGAAGTGCTTAAAAATCAAAAATATAGTAAAAATGGATAAGGTAATATTAAATAACGGTGTGGAAATGCCCATTTTGGGCTTGGGTGTTTTTCAGGTAACAGACCTTGCTGTATGTGAGCAAAGCGTTTTAACCGCAGTACAAACAGGTTATCGTCTTATTGATACTGCAACAGTTTACGGAAACGAAACAGCCGTAGGCAATGCAATCAAAAAAAGCGGTGTGGCAAGAAATGAACTGTTTATCACTACCAAACTTTGGGCAACGGACACAGGCTACGAAAAGACAAAAAAAGCCTTTGAAAAATCCCTGAACAAATTGCAGTTGGATTATTTGGATTTATATCTTATTCATCAACCAATAGGCGATGTTCACTGTTCTTGGCGAGCAATGGAAGAACTGTACAAAGCAGGAAAAATAAGGGCTATTGGCGTTAGCAATTTCCAACCAGACAGAGTTATGGATTTGATTGTATTCAATGAAATTGTACCGGCCGTTAATCAGATAGAAACGCACCCTTTCAATCAGCAAATTGAAACACAGCAATTCCTAAAAGAAAACAAAGTACAAATTCAGTCTTGGGCTCCATTCGCAGAGGGGAAGAATGGCCTTTTTAAAAACGAACTATTGGCTTCCATTGGTAAGAAGTACAACAAATCCATTGCACAAGTAGTGTTACGCTGGCTTATTCAAAGAGGTGTTGCAGTAATCCCAAAATCGGTGCGTAAAGAAAGAATTGAAGAAAATTTTAACGTATTTGATTTTGAGCTATCAGCAGACGATATGTCAGTAATCCAAACTTTGGACACCAAAGAAACATTGTTTTTCAGCCACAGAGACCCTGCAATGGTAAAATGGTTAGGTACTTCCGAAATACCCGAATAAAAACAAAAAGAATGAGAGTAAGTGTATTATGAAACAAATATCAATTTTATTGTTAATTGGAGCTTTGACCGCCTGTACAAATACAGAGAACGTAAAAGATACAGGCAAACAGGAACCTTTGGTGATCGAAACACAAGGCAGCTTTGCAGTGGGTGGCACAAAGATTTCCGAACCCGGAAACTTTGATTTGGCCAACCCGTTGAAGCCCGACGGGCAGACCTTTCACGGAGATCATGCTTATGTGTTTTATCAGGTTCCGGCAAAGGCCCGGAAGCTACCCCTGATTTTCCTGCATGGAGCAGGGCAGTCAAAGAAAACATGGGAGACAACTCCCGACGGACGGGAGGGTTTCCAGAATATCTTTCTGAGGAGAGGGTTCGGGGTTTATTTGCTCGACCAGCCCAGACGTGGCGAAGCGGGTAAAAGCTGTGTAGGAATCACCATTACGCCTTCTCCTGATGAACAGTTCTGGTTTACGCAATTCAGGATAGGTAACTATCCCGATTATTTTCCCGGTGTACAGTTCCCGAAAGATGAGGCTTCGTTGGAACAGTTTTTTAGGCAGATGACCCCTAACACGGGTAATTTTGACGCCAATGTCGTTGCCGACGCCATTTCGCAGTTATTTGACAAGGTGGGCGATGGCATTCTGGTTACCCATTCGCAGGGAGGCGGCCCGGGTTGGCTTACCGCAATAAAAAATGATAAAGTCAGAGCCGTAGTGGCTTATGAGCCGTACAGCGGCTTTGTATTTCCCGAAGGCGAACTACCCCAACCGATAGAATCATCCGGCCTTTTTGGCGCACTGAAGGGAATGGAAATACCGCCGGCCGATTTTAACAGGTTGACGAAAATTCCCATCATCATATACTACGGGGACAACATTGCAATGGAACCGACAACCGTGTGGAACAAAGACCATTGGCGCGCGGGATTGGAAATGGCAAGGATCTGGGCGGCTACCATCAATAAGCACGGAGGCGATGCCACAGTGGTGCACCTGCCGGAAATAGGAATCAAAGGCAATACGCATTTTCCGTTCTCCGACTTGAACAATATTGAAATTGCAGACCAACTATCGAAATGGTTAAAAGGAAAAGGATTGGATAAACATTAAAAACGAAACAGTATGTATCAAAAATTAAATTTTAAAGGAATGAAGAAAATAACCCCAATAATCGCATTAGCAACATCAATAGCAGCTATAGATGCGGTAAACGCACAGTCCGTTCAGTATGAACGTCAGCAAAACCCTTATGGCCTCGTGTACGATGGCGCAATAACCCGGAATGAAAAAGGGAAAGTGAATATCCATCCGGTTACGTATAAACTGAATGGATTAGATATAGCAGCCAACGTCTATACCCCTGCCGACTATGACCCATCAAAAAAATATCCGGCAATTGTAGTTGCACACCCCAATGGAGGTGTAAAAGAGCAGGTAGCGGGTTTATACGCCCAACATTTGGCAGAGAATGGGTTTATCGCAATTACTGCAGATGCAGCCTATCAGGGTGCAAGTGGTGGACTGCCCCGTAATGTGGACAAACCTCAAAACCGTGTTGAGGATATACGCGGGATGGCAGATTACATTTCCCGATATGAGGGGGTCGATCCGGACAGATTGGGAGTACTTGGTATCTGCGGTGGGGGTGGCTATACGTTGAAAGCCGCCCAATCGGATAAACGGTTCAAAGCCGTCGCAACTTTAAGTATGTTCAATTCCGGAGAAGTAAGGCGTAACGGCTTTCAGAAATCACAATTGAATACCATTCAGGAACGCCTGGAACAAGCTACCAAAGCACGTGTGCAGGAAGCTGCCGGAGGTGAGATAATTTATGCGGGTGTAGCAAGCATAACCGATGAGGAGATCGCTAAAACAGCAACAGACCTGTATCGTGAGGGATATGTGTACTATTACAGAACACACGCACATCCAAATTCAACATTCCTTTACACGATGAGCAGTTTACTTGACTTGATGACTTGGGATGCCGCCACAAACATGGATATGATCAATCAACCTCTTTTGATGATGGCAGGAAGCAAGGCCGATACCAAGTATATGACGGATGAAGCGTTTGCCAAAGCGATAAATGCCAAAAATAAGGAACTGTTCCTGATTGACGGAGCTACCCATATACAAACCTATTGGAAGCCCGAATATGTATCACAAGCAGTAAAGAAATTGGTTAGCTTTTTTCAAACTAATCTCTAATAAAGAAATGTTATGAATAGATTAAAAGTGATTTTTTCGGCATGCCTTGTAGTTATTATGACGGCATCGGCATGCAGCAACAAGTCCGATAATACTGAAAGTACAATGGGGAGTAATAATGATGTCTGCTTAAATGCGATTTTTCCTAAAGGAGAAAAAATCGGCAACAACAACTTCGTGGGAGTTGCCTACCTGCAATGGTTGATGAACGATACCGAAAACTTCGACTGTACACTTGGTAACGTAACATTTGAACCCGGATGCCGGAACAGTTGGCATTCGCACCCCGGCGGGCAAATCCTGATTGTCATAGCAGGAGAGGGATATTATCAGGAAAGGGGCATGCCTATCCGGTTAATCAAAAAAGGAGATATTATCCCGATCAAACCCGATGTGGTCCATTGGCACGGAGCAACACCCGACAGCCCGATGGAGCACCTCGCCATAGGAACCCGCAGCAATATGGGGCCTGCAGTGTGGTACGAACCGGTTAGTGATGAGGATTATTACAGCTACAACAAATAATTATTGATATGAAAACTATTATTGTCGTCCTCACCTTTGTCATGGCAAGCATTCAGGCAATAGTCGGGATATTCTTATATAGAGGTGCTTATTCCTATGGATATAATTTAGGAAAACTAAATCGATGGGGAAGACAATGTTTGGCAAAATACAAGAATAGAACAATGTTTTATTCTAAGAACTTTAGGAAGAAACGCCAATATACCGACAGGTGCTACGGAAGTAAATCCTTCAATACTGTACAAAGCTAAAAGAAGACATGGAATGAGTCCACTCCGAAAGGTCTCTGACTTTTCGGAGTGGACTCATTTGTTATATATTAAATTGAGAGCCCAAACAAGTGCAGACGGTTTATTTTCTATTTCTTCAATAATAAAAGGAATTGCAGCATATCCCATCGAAACGATAGCTTGAAAATCTTCATCCTTATACCGGTTAATTATTACTTCTCAACCCAAACCGATACACCGGCGGAGGGTATTGTTTTATCACCGATCAAGTATTTTACATTCTCGGGAACAGGTAATGTGTACGTTTTATCCGCATAATTGACAGCTATGCCGAAACCGTCTCTATACTCGATATGCAAGCCGTCGGGTAATTCCAATACCGGAATGGAAAGGCGGGAATAGAGTTTTTTCAGTACTTCTTTTTCCATTTTCCCTTCTTGTGAATCTACGCCAACATAGGTCACCGTGCCTTTTCCCAACCGGCGAAAAGTGATAGCCGTACTTCCTTTATAAAAATCATCTTCGTATGTTCCCCATATTTTTGTTCCGTTGTCCGGCAATAAAATTTCTCCCCAGCTTGTCCACGGATAGGCAATATTGCCGAAAAGTACATGATTGGGAGTTTCCGGTAAGGGAAGGTCATAAAAATCGATTTTACTGCCGATCAATTCATAGATGGGTGCGGCAAAAGGTGCTTCCCATAACTGTCCGTCCCGGTTTTTATGGCCTGTTCTGCACGATAATATCAGGTTCCCGCCTTGTTCGACATATGCTGTCCATTTTTTTACGAGAGAAGAATCGATCAGTTGATAGGCAGGAGCTATGATTACTTTATAATTGTTGAAGTCGGTTTGTTCTTCGATAAAATCGACAGGGCAGCCGAAACTTTTCAATGCATCGTAGTATTTGGACACATGGTTGATCGTGTTCCATTGGGTTGTCTGCTTGTTTCGCTGCATGTCCCATGTATTTTCATGATGGTAAAGAATGGCCGTGCGTCGTGCTTCATATGCGGCATTATTTTTGGTTTTTGGATTATAAGCTTTGCGAAGAAGGTCAATTTCTTCGATGAATTCTTTGAATTCCAATCCTCCGGGTGTTGGTGTGATACCGTCGGTATCCACTATACCATAGTGGTACATTTCGATACCATAAATGGGAGCTCTAAAGCGGTAGGTGCAGGTAAATTTGCTGCCGCCGGCAAATACATGCCACAACCACAATCGAACGGCACCGGGAAGTGGCTGAGGATTAATTTGACCCCAATTTACCTGACCGGGTTGCAATTCCATCACACCGTAGAGATTTCGAACCGGTCGGAAGAAGTCGTTAGCCATGGCGATGCGTTCAACGTGACTGAGGCGGTAGCCGCGCGGTCCGATCCCCAGGTTTTCACCGAAAACCTGGTAACGGGTATAGGTCGGGAAATCCTGTTCTTTACTTGCACGCAAATGTCCGTCACCATATTCCGGAATGTAATTGCTTGTAATCCATTGATCGGGTGAGGCGTATTTTCGGATTGTGCGCGCCTGATCATCGAGAAAACTTACCGTTTCGTCGGTGATGAATCGTTGATAATCGAGTATTTGGTGAGGATTCATGAATCGGACGGATAATTGCGGAATATTGATTTGAGAAAAATCGTTATATACCTGGCTCCAGAATGCTGTACCCCAAGCTTTGTTTAGTTTGTCTATTGTTTGATAGCGGGTTTTCAGCCAATCGCGGAAGCGTTGTTGTGCAACCTCGCTATAATCTGCGGCAGGACGAGGTTCATTGTCCAATTGCCACCCCATGATGCGTTTATCCGGTCCGTAATGTTGGGCCAGCTTTTCTATCATTTTTAAAGAATACTCACGGTAGAAGGTGTTTGAAAAAGAAGGATGCTGACGTGCACCGTGATCAAGCCTCATACCGTTTTCTTTCATGATGGCAATATCGGGATGCTTGCGCAACAGCCAGACAGGAGGGGTTGCAGTAGATGTGCACATGATGACTTTCATTCCATATGTATCGGCTAGCGAAACGGCTTTGTCGAGCCATTCGAACGTGTAAATACCTTCCTCAGGTTCGAGATGAGCCCAGGCAAATTCGGCCAGGTGAACAAAATCGAACCCGAGAGCTTTCATGTTTGCAAAATCTCTTTCCCATTGCGATTCATCCCAATGTTCGGGGTAGTAATAAACTCCCACTTCTGTCAATTTTTCTGGATCGAAAAAGCGTTGAGGATGCGATGCTTTCGTTTGAGAAAACGATAAGCTTTGATTGCATATCAAATAAGAAATAAATAGAATAAATGCCTTGATTCTCATTTTTTATATGTTTTTGTATTTTATAATCATGGGAATATGCCGTAATAATTGGCGAAGGGTGGTAGTATTTAAAAATTATTTTTTATGCGAACACCCTCTATTATCACAGGTCCGAGCAAACCCGAAGGAACGACACCCCATTTATCGTAAAGCGTTTTTTGGTAGTTAACGTCCACAATATTGATGTCGTGGAAAATGCGCCATACAATGCCCCTTCTGTCGTAATCGGCAATACGGTTGGCGGGCAGATTGGTAACTTCTATTTCAAGGGTGTTTTCTCCTTCTTTCAGGTATTTTCCAACAGTAGTTTTGAACGGAACGGCAACGAGCGTATCCACTTGCATGTTGTTTACAAGCACACGAGCGCTTTCTCTTACATCACCTAGACAGAGCCAATATTCGTCAGCCGAGAGGTTGTCAATATGGAATGTTATACTGTATCGTGCTGTTCCCGTGTTTTTTCGGGCATTCTCGTTCATCAGGTTTGTCCACGACCCCAGAGTGTCAATATCGAAAGACCCTTCAATGGCAGGTTCACTTTCGATAAACGAGAGTTTCCATCCGTTTTTGAGCTCTATTTTTTCGTCCGAAGGTTGATAATAATTCCATGATGGAATAGTTACATCCTTATCTGTAAACGTTTTTAATATCATTGATTGTCCGGGTTGCAACTGCATATAAACTTCGGTTTTGCCGTTATTGTCTCTTATCCGGGCTTTTCCGGAAGTGCCGTTCAAAGGATCGAAAAATAGGGCCGATGTTGCTTTCACCCCAAGTTGTACCCATCCGTCAATGGGGTTATTGGTAAGCATGGTGAAAAAATAGTGATACCCGCTTTCGTTTTTCCGGCGAATGCACTGACCATTGAATTGGGTGATGAAATTTTCGCCTGCTATGCCGGCTGCTTCGAATAATTCGTTGTAATTTTTGCCGGTGATGATGTTACCCTTCCCCAGTTGGTCAATTCGGGTTTTGTCAAAATTGACGTGAGGAAATTCTTGCATCACTTTGTGTAGCCTATTTTTTCGTACCTCCAAATCTTTTAATCCCGGCACATCATGGGGGTATTGGTCGATAAATATAATGGTTGCACCTTTGGATGCCAATTGGTATAACTTTTCGAGCGTTTCTAAAGGTAAAAACTTTGCTGCTGGCATCACCAGTGCCTTGTAGGTTGTACCGCCCGCAGTTTTAATCAGACCGTTTTCTACCCTTGAAGACAGAATAAACTTGTCGGAAATATAATCGACATCCCTGCCGCTTTCTCTTATTTTTTCCACCGTTTCATAAAACTTTGGAAGGCGCTTTTTCATATCGTGTATCGAAAAAGCCAGGTAATAATCGTCTTGTTGTTCATACCAGATATCGTAAACGGGAAAATACAAGAGCAGATCGTTATCGGGTTTGCCGTACTGTAAAAAAGATTGTACCCGCGAGACGTAAGAAAAGAATACAGGTGCGTCATTCCAGAAAGCGTTTGTTGGTGACATGTTGATGGTGGCATAAAAACGCCATCCGGGCCATGGCGCTTCTTGTGGAGAATACGGTGTTCCGTGAAAGAAGGTGTGATTCACGCCGGAAGTAAACATCTGGTCTATTTCGGGTTTACATTGCGATAAGGATGTGCGAAAATGCTCGGTCAGCCAGGTGAATGTTTCGGCAGAAGTGAATTTTTTCCCTGCAATATGGGCGGCAGAACTGGCGAATTTCAGCGTTACCGGATCACCGTCGTTTTTTTTAATAAGGCTGTCTTTTCGCAAGCCGGGGATATCAAAATCCGAAATACCGAAAATCTCGCATTCGGGAATATCCACAGCTGCATACAGATCAATCAGGTTTGCCGGCGAACCATGCGCTTGATTTCGTGTAATTGCACCGTGTGCATGAGCCCAATTTGTCCACTGTTGGGTGAAATTTTCTTCCAACATCTCTCCTAATGTTTCGCGATAATCAGATATGACGCGTCGCGAATGGTCGGTTTTTCCTTTATCGAGTAATTCAGGGAAATGGTCCTCCAACTTGTATCCTCTTCGTTTGTAAAATTCGTTCAACAATGTTGGGCTCCAATTTGCCCCATAAACTTCGTATGAATCGTTAAAGAACGTATGAGGATAAGGAGTTTGATTGGCTGTAAATGCGTTTTCGAATTTTTGGAGATAATTTTTTACGGCATCGGCATCCAGATGATCCATCACATATCCTTCGCCGCCTGGTGCTGCACGTTTTACCTGTTGAAGCGTTCTTCCTTCAAACAAGGCGAGCAGGCGCCATTCTCCCATCGGAGCCTTCCATTTTAATATACCGTCTTGGTTTACCAACATAGTTAAATCGAGCTTTTCTCCTTTATCGGAATAAGCCATGAGGCGAGAAAGCCTTGCAATGCTTTGCTGTTTTTGATCATTTACACGTATTTCCAGGTTTATTTCTTTATTGCCGGATACGCGATATTCTTGGAAAATTGCTTTGCATGCCGCATTGTCGATCGTAACGTCGGGACCTCCGAATGGCCATCCCGTGCCATTGTTCATATCGACCTGCATTCCCCATTTTTCGATTTCGCCATGCGTGTAAGCAAGCATATTCATCCATTTGGGAGACAAATAAGGAATGTATTTGTCTTCATACCCTTTTACTCCGTAAATCGGCGTGATTTCTACACCGCCGATGCCGGCTTCTCCCAGCTCCCCGATGTTGTACGTGAGATTTTTTTCGTCAACTGCGCTTCCAAACCACCACCACCGTGTCCATGGCTTGCATTCTATTGTCTGTTGTGGCCATTTTGTATCATCGTCAGCCGCGAGAGCCAACAATGTTGTCATGACGAAGAAAAATAAAGCAATTCCTTTTTTGTTCATGGTTTAAAAATCTTTTTATTTCACATTCTTTTTTAATTCATCGGGAGCATCCTGAGTTGTTACTTCCAATCTTTCTCCTTGTTTTGTATACAAATTTTTGATAAGGGAAAGGTTGATATCGTTTTCCGGGTGAAACAAGTGCGAGTTCATGTATTTCAAAATGGAATAACGAAGTTGTCGGGCTACCGGTCTTTCTTCGAGATTGTTTTGAATATCGGCACTGCATACTACAATTTTTCCGTTACCTGCTTTTGCTTCGAAAAGCATTCCCAATTTTCGGTTGATAAACCAAGTGTCTATGGGTTGTACGATGGGTTGAAACGATTTCGGGAAATCGGTTAGTTCCATCACTTGCGCTTTATGGATCAGTTCCCACCATTGAAGACCGGTATAGAAATCAGTTGGAAAATATTTAAAGACAGGATGAAAATCATTGATTAGTGTACCCACCGTGTGAGGTGGACGCATCTTAAACCACGACGTATTCCAGAAAACAGGTGTCATGTATTGTACCACATCGCTTCCTTGTGTTACTTTCCCTGCTAATTGTAAAAGAACAGATCCACCTTTTTCGAGTACTACGCGTGCGGTACTGTCGATCTGTGTGCAAATGTAAACCGACGAGGTGTCCACCTCAGGGAGTGTTTCGGGATATACCCAAAAATCCCAGTTGTTGGTGATGTCGGTTCCTTTAAATTTGACTTCGAAATTTAATTTCTGAGCTTTTGTTAGATCCCGGAGGAGAAACGATACTTCGCCCAATGATTGGCAGTTGCCGATAGTAATATCTTTCTCCGAAAGCGAACCTTTTGAAATGATTTTTCCGTAAGGATCTTTTATTCTCCATACGGCCTTCATGTTTTTTAAGGGATGTTCGCCGAAATGGGCGACTTCCACACGGGCTTTGAAAGTCTCGTTATTTTTGAAAACGAATTTGTCCATGCGCGATAAAAGTACAGTGGGTGCACAGAAATGACGAAATTCTTCGGCTGTGATGTACCCTTTCTCTTCCCAAAAAGCATTGAGTACACCTACCAGGGCTGTCCCCTGACCGGGATAATCGTTCAAACTCAACAGTTGGAACCCTGCGTATTTGGGTGTGCGCAGCATTTTTTCTATTTCATGTTTATAACATAAAGCCTGAAGTTTTCCCGATGCACGAAGAAAATCGGGTGCCAACGTGCCCATTCCCCGATCAAACAAATCTTCCTGAAACAATTCCAAGTTGCGCGCCTTCATCACACCGGTATATTTTCTGATTTCGGTAAAATCGGGAAAAACACACCATTGCCCCATTTCGTGAGCTACGTAAGGTTGTTTTACGGTATCGATGTTTGCCAAATAATCCGAATTGGTTTCGGGACGGCGGTCCCAAGCCAAACCTCGTGCACCGGCTTTCACGTGAAACTGGCTTTGGGGTTGCCATGCCCAACTGTTTCCTACGGATGCGCCGGTGTACACTCTTCGTGGGTCTGCGGCTTTCCAGTAGTCCACAAATCGGCTTACCCACGGCACCCAGCGCCCGCGTGGCTCGTTGCCGATGGCAAACATGCAAAAAGAAGGGTGATTCCCATAATCTTTTACAATTCTTTTGGCTTCTTCTTCGAGATATTTATCCACAGGCCTACCGTCGCCAAGAGAAGTTCCGTGATTAGGCCAAGAAGGACCTTCGGGTTGTAAATAAAAACCAACAAGATCGGCTGCAATAAAAGCTGCCTTTGGCGGACAATAGGAATGAAAGCGCATATGATTTAGTCCGAAATTGCGGCAAATGCGGAAAATCCTTTCCCAGGATTCTACATCCATTGCAGGGTATCCCGTAAGGGGGAATACGCAATTTTCCACCGTGCCGCGCAACACAATTTTTCTGTCGTTTACATAGAAATAGGTATCTTTGATGGTAAAATCCCGCATACCGAAATAGGTTTCTTTCACATCTGTTTCGTTTTTACCGGATTTCATCGTGATTTTCAATTGATAAAGTGTAGGATGAAATTCATCCCAGGTTTGCATGTCTTCTCCCATTGGTAATTCGACATCCAGTCGTAAACTGTCCTTATCGATCTTATAATTCCGGATTACGGGTACAACACTGTGGGGCGTGTCTGAATTGAAGCTGTTTGCTTCCAGGGTGAGAATTCCCGAAGAGTTGCCACGCAAAAGCAGTTTGACCAGGGCTTTCTTGTTTTTCACATCAGGGAAAACCTGGATATCGTCAATGTACGATTTAGGTGTGGCCTGCAGTTCTATTCTACCCACAATACCGTTCCAATTGCCTTGGGTTTGATCGGTAATGCTATGAGAATCTTTTCCCACGTCGATATCTTTTATGCGGTTGTCGACACGTACAGAAAGCGTGTTTTTCCCGGGTTTAAGATAGGAGGTGAGATCGTAAACATGTGGAACACTTAAGGAATTTTGCATCCCTATCTCTTCGTTGTTTGCCCAGACGCGGGTTTCGATATGCGGTCTTTCCAGGAAAAGAACGATGCGTTTCCCTTTCCAATTCACGGGGATAGTCACCTCTTTTTGATACCATGCCACCCCAACGTAATATTTCACGGGTGTCAGCCAAAATGGGAGTTTTAAGTTATCGGGATCACGATACTTTTCCAAACGGGGGTTGTAAAAAAAGGAGCTATCGTAAATGCTTGCTGTCCATTGCGTGTGCAAGGTCACATCATCGCCTTTGCGGTTTTCGTTCATCGATCCGGGTAGGGTTATTTTATCGACGAGTTTTTTCGAGAACCATTGTTCTTTTACACCAACGTCGTTTCTGTCGATTTGGAATTGCCAGATCCCTGACAAATCTAACGTCGTATTTTGGGCAACGATAATGGAACAATTGACCAAATGTAGAATCGTTATCAGAATAGGGAAAAGTAGATTAATGTATTTTTTCTTCATTTTTATACTGTTTTTTAGTTACTCTCATTTTCTTCTCCTTCAATAGGCCAATAAGGAGAAGGAGTATGAGCTTTCTTGATTTCTCTTTCGAGCTCTTTTATAATTTCCGGGTATTTTTCGGCCAAATTGGTTTTTTCGTATGGATCTTTTTCTATATCGTATAGTTCCAATTTGTGGTTCTTTTTAATCGAAACTGCTTTCCATTTTCCTTTACGTATTGCCACCTGTTCACCAGGAAATTCCCAATAGAGGATACGATTATTCGTAATTTGTTTCTTCCCTTCGAGTAATGGTTTTATACTGATACCGTCGGTGTGTTTCGGGAGCTTTGCATGAGCATAAGCTGCTAATGTGGGCATTACATCGGGAAAATAAATCAAATCATCTTTTACTTGATTCCCCTTGATCTTTTTCGGAAAATTCACGATGAATGGTATTTTTATTCCGCCTTCATACAATAAGGCTTTATGACCTTTCAGGCCGGCATTGCAATTAAGTTCTTCCAGTGGTGCCTGAATTGCACCGCCATTATCTG
>Ga0265293_10003566_pt1 | contig 28755 bp, 29 predicted proteins | sample Munlanlewell138R_FD_192505 | JGI IMG/M metagenome (GOLD analysis project Ga0265293, IMG submission 192505) | Leachate microbial communities from a municipal landfill in Southern Ontario, Canada - Leachate well 138R | ecosystem: Engineered > Solid waste > Landfill > Unclassified | place: Canada... | reverse complement strand
ATCTGGTCCTCGAATTGCGCTTCCAATCCCCTGTCGTGCATAAGCCTTCTTTATCTTTCCGTGTTGGAGGCAAAGTCTGTAAGGTAGACCACTGCCATCCTATTACAAGCGGAGAAACCCCTAACTAACTCAGGGGTTTCACCTCCACCGACCAGGCGGTACCCGGCGCGGCGGCGGGTTCGTGCTCGTAGCCGTGCACCCGCCGGCCCTCGCTGGCGAGACCGCGCGCGTAGTAACGCTTCGCAGCCGCCACGAATTCATCGGATACGCCTTCCGGCAACGCGTCGGGGGTGAGCACCTCCGCGTGCAGCTCGTCCACCTGAGGCCGATCCAGATGCACGATCTCCACCACCACCGGATCATGGGCGCGACCGCCGCTGACGAAGCGCGCCAGCACCCGGCCGAAGTTCGCCCCGAGCTCCTGCCGTAAACGCAGGTTCGCGTCGTAAAAGGTGACCTTCACCGATCCGGGTCCCGGGCCGGGATGGTGCAGCCCAGACGTTTCATGGCGATGACATCCAGCACGCTCATGCCCGGCACCTTTTCCAATTCATCGATGTGGCGGAACGGCCGGAAACGCATGATGGTGCGGGCCGTTACCGGGCCCAGGTCGCACACCTGCTGCATTTCGTCCGCGCTTGCGCGATTCAGGTCTACGTTGGTCGACATGGCTGGCACCTCTTTATGCTCATAGCCTCGTCCATCACGGCCGATCCGTACACGCCGCGGAACGTGAAACTCGCTCGGTCCGGGCGTGACGCGGCCACGGGTCCGGCATGGACACAGCGTTGCCGTGTTCGTTAAATCGCCTGCCCAAAGGCGACCCACAAGGCGGGAAGGATCCCGTAAGCTCCGCTACGCGGCTTCTTCATCTGAAATCGACATTTCCGTGATGCGAGACGCAGGGCGTCCGTTAGGCGAAGGACGTTATGGGTGGTAAGCGACTTATCAGTCTTCGTCAGCCCGGTTTCCACTTTCCCGCTTGGGCGCTGCCCTGCATCGACCGCTGCGGCGCCACCGCGCCTTCCCGGTTCGCCTGCACGGGCGAGGTAAATATCTAGAAAACAAAGACTTCCCGCTTCCAACCGGCGTGCCACCGGGCACGCCACAGTGCCTGGCCAGGGGTCGATGGCTTGGCGTGTAATTTGCAGCACGGAGGTGATTTCTAGCGCCGTATTTATCACTACTTCGATTTGAGCCAGGGGGCGGAGGCGAACGGATGACCAGTCACGATCACTTCGAATTGCTTGAGCAGCGGTTGGGTATCAGCCGCCGTGATTTCCTCAAGTTCTGTACCGGCGTCGCCGCGACCATGGGCCTGTCCACCTCCGAGGCCATGGCCATGGCCGAAGCGGTCGCCACGCCCCGCAAGCGCCCCGTGGTGATCTGGCTGCACGGCCAGGAATGCACCGGCCCCACCGAATCGTTGCTGCGCGGCCAGCATCCCTCCCTGGAGCGCCTGATCCTGGAGATGATCTCGCTGGATTACCACCAGACCCTGGATGCCGGCGCGGGTCATGACGTAGAGGCGGCGAAGGACGCCTCCATCGCCGCCAACAAGGGCCAGTACCTGCTGGTGGTGGAGGGTTCCGTCCCCACCAAGGACGGCGGCATCTACTGCAAGATCGCCGGCAAGACCATGCTCGAGCACACCCGCGAGGCGGCTGAGCACGCGGCGGCCATCATCGCCTTTGGTTCCTGCGCCTCCTGGGGCGGCGTGCAGTCCGTCGGCCCCAACCCCACCGAGGCCAAGGGCGTCGGGGCGATACTGGCGGGCAAGACCGTGGTGAACCTGCCGGGTTGCCCGCCCAACCCCTACAACTTTCTCGCCACGGTGATGCACTTCCTCACCTTCGGCACCCTGCCCGAGCTGGACGGCGAAGGCCGCCCGAAGTTCGCCTACGGCCGTCTGGTGCACGAGAACTGCGAGCGCCGCCCGCACTTCGACGCCGGCCGCTTCGCCAAGGAGTTCGGCGATGAGGGTCACCGCAAGGGCTGGTGTCTGTACAAGCTCGGCTGCAAGGGTCCCGAGACCTATGCCAATTGTCCGGCGGTGGAGTTCAACGACATCGGCGGCGGCACCTGGCCGGTGGGCGTTGGCCATCCCTGCTTCGGCTGCGCGCAGGAGGGCGTGGGTTTTGCCAAGCCGCTGTTCAGCCTGGCCGAGGTCAAGACCCATACGCCGCCCAACGCCTTCCCGTTCATCGACGACCGCGAAGGTGTCTCGGGCATGACCGCGGGCGCGGCGGCGGTGGCCGGTGCGGCCATCGGCGCGGTGGTGGGCGCGAGCGCGGTGGCCGCCTCGAAGCTCGGCAAATCCGAGGACGAAGCGAAGAACAGCGACAGCCGCGATTGAGGGGACTGCCATGAAGCGTCGAGATTTCCTCAAGGCCGCGGCCGGCGCCTCCGCGTTATGCGGAATGGGCGTCGCCGAAGCACGGCCCAACCTGGAGCCGGCACCGCAGGCCGTGGGCATGCTGTTCGACTCCACCCTGTGCGTCGGCTGCAAGGCCTGCGTCGCCGCCTGTAAGGAGACCAACGGCATGCCGCCGGTGGCCGACGGTGACATCGATTACTACGACTCCGCCCGCGACCTCTCGGGCGACACCCTGAATGTCATCAAGGTGTACCGCGACGGCAGCGGCGCCACCAAGGACGCGGTGACGAACGGCTTTGCCTTCGAGAAGCGCAGCTGCATGCACTGCGTGGACCCGGGCTGCGTCTCGGTGTGTCCGGTGACGGCCATGCGCCGCGACCCGGTCACGGGCATCGTCACCCATCACCCCGATGCCTGCATCGGCTGCCGCAACTGCATGGTGGGCTGCCCGTACAACGTGCCGCAGTACCAGTACGACAAGACCTTCGGCCAGATCGCCAAGTGCCAGATGTGCAACCAGGCGGGCGTGGAGCGCATCAGCAAGGGTGGCATGACCGCCTGCGCCGAGGCTTGCCCCACCGGCGCCACGCTGTTCGGCTCACGCGAGGCGCTGCTCGCCGAGGCCAAGCGCCGCCTGGCGCTGAAGCCCGGTGAGATCTACGCCTACCCGCTCGGCGACGTGCGCAATCCCTACCGTCGCCACGAAAAGGCGGCGCCCGCCTACATGCCGCACGTGTGGGGCGAGCGCGAGGCCGGTGGCACCAACGTGCTGCACATCGCGGCCATTCCCTTCGACAAGCTCGGCATGCCGCCGCTCGGCGAACGCTCCGCGGCGTCGGTGGCCGAAGGCGTGCAGCATGCGCTCTACAGCTATTTCGCGTTGCCCGCCATCGCGCTCGCCGGACTCACCTACGTGGTCAGGCGCAACACCGACAAGAACGACGGAGGTGAGTCATGAGTGCCTATCGGCCGTTGGGCGGACGCATCCTCACGCCCACCGTGATCGGCCTCGCCGCGCTGGCCGCCCTCGGGTTCTTCTTCCTCGCCATCCGCTTCATCAGCGGCATGGGCGCGGTGACCAACCTGAACGGCGGTTACGCCTGGGGCATCTGGGTGGTGTACGACGTAGTGGTGGGCACGGCCTTCGCGTGCGGCGGCTACGCACTCGCCATCGCCGTCTACGTGCTCAACAAGGGCCAGTATCACCCGCTGGTGCGGCCCGCGTTGCTGGCGAGCCTGCTCGGTTATGCCTTGGGCGGTTTCGGCGCGTTCTTCGACATGGGCCGCTGGTGGCAGTTCTACAACATCCTGTTGCCCTGGCACTGGAACTTCAACTCGGTGATGCTGGAGGTGGGCCTGTGCGTCATGGCCTACATCGTGGTGCTGGCCATCGAGTTCTCGCCAGCGTTCCTTGAGCGCCTCGGCCTGCGCGACATCCAGCGCAAGCTGAACAAGCTGCTGTTCCTGTTCATCGCCATCGGCGTGCTGCTGCCCACCATGCATCAGTCGTCCCTGGGCTCGCTGCTCATCGCCATGGGCCACAAGGTCCATCCGCTGTGGCAGGCCATGGAACTGATGCCGCTGCTGGCCATCGTCACCGCCGTCACCATGGGCTTCTCCATCGTGTTGTTCGAAGGCTCCATGGTCACGGCGGGCTTTAAACGTCCTTCCGAAACCCATCTGCTGTCGGGCCTGTCGCGGGCCATCACCGGCCTCATCGTGGTGTACCTGGTGATCCGTTTCGGCGAACTGCTGGTGCGCGGCAAACTGGGTCTCGTATTCGCCTTCGATTTCGCCGCCCTGATGTTCTGGATCGAGACCGCGCTGTTCCTGGTGCCGCTGGTGGTGCTGTCCTCGCCGGCGAAACGCGACAGCGGCCGCGCGCTCCTCATCGCCGCGGTATCCATGTTGTTTGCAGGCGCGCTGTGGCGCTTCAACGCCTATCTCATCACCTTCAATCCGGGGCCGGGCTACAGCTACTTCCCATCGGTGCCCGAGATCATGGTGACGGTGGGCATCGTGGCCTTCGAAGTGCTGGTCTACATCGTGCTCGTGCGCCTGCTGCCGGTGCTGCACGACACCCGGCACGCCTGATAAAGAATTGCCAGAGGAGAGAGCGACGTGACGACGCGTATTACGGTGGATCCGGTAACCCGCATCGAAGGCCATCTGCGCATCGATGTGGAAGTGGACAACGGCAAGGTGACCAAGGCCTGGTCGTCGGGCCAGATGTGGCGCGGCATCGAGAAGATCCTGGTGGGCCGCGACCCGCGTGAGGCCTGGCTGTTTACCCAACGCTTCTGCGGAGTTTGCACCACCACCCACGCCATCACTTCCGTGCGCGCGGTGGAGAACGCCCTGGGCATGGAAGTACCGGTGAATGCGCAACTGGTGCGCAACATCATCCAGACGGCGCACACCATCCAGGACCACATGGTGCATTTCTATCACCTCTCGGCGTTGGACTGGGTCGATGTGGTGTCCGCGCTCAAGGCCGACCCGAAGAAGGCCGCCCAGCTGGCCGAGAGCCTGTCCGATTGGCACCTGAACGGTCCGCACGAGATGAAGGCGGTGCAGGATCGCCTGAAGACCTTCGTGAGCAGCGGTCAGCTCGGCCCCTTCGCGACCGGCTATTGGGGCCACCCGGCCATGAAGCTGCCGCCCGAGGTGAACCTCATGGCGGTGGCCCATTACCTCCAGGCGCTGGAGGTGCAGAACTACGCCAACAAGATCGTCGCCGTGCTCGGCGGCAAGTCGCCGCACATCCAGAACCTCGCCGTGGGCGGCATCAGCAACGCCATCAACATGAACAGCCAGTCGGTGCTGAACATGGAGCGGCTGATGATGATCAAGGGCTGGATGGACAAGCTTGAACACTTCGTAAAGTCGGTTTACCTGACCGACGTGCCCGCCATCGGCGCCTTCTATCTGGACTGGGCCGGTTACGGCAAGGGGATCACCAACTACCTGGCCGTGCCCGACTGCCCGCAGGACACCAAGGGCACCGTGTTCGACCTGCCCGGCGGCTACATCGAGAATGGCGACCTCAGCACCTTCAAACCTATCCTCACCCATGGCGATGCGTACTTCCGCGACGGCGTGGCGGAGAGCTCCAAGCACGCCTGGTATCACGGCGACCAGCCGCTGCATCCGTACGACGGCGAGGGCGAGCCCAACTACACGGATTTCCAGGACGACGGCAAGTACTCCTGGGTCAAGGCGCCCACGTTCTACGGCAAGCGCGCCCAGGTGGGGCCGCTGGCCCATGTGCTGGTGCTGGTGGCCGCGGGCCACGAGGGCGCCAAGCGCTACCTCGATCAGGCCATGGGCACCCTGCGCGCCGTGTCCAAGAACCCCAACATCCCGCTCGATGCGCTGCATTCCACCATCGGCCGCCATGCCGCACGCTCCGTACGCGCCAGCATGATGCTCGATACGCTCAAGCAACAGTGGCAGAAGCTCATCGACAACATCGCCACGGGCGATACCGAGATCTTCAATCCGCCGGTATTCCCCAAGGGCGAGGTGCGCGGCTTCGGCTTCCACGAGGCGCCCCGTGGTGCACTGTCGCACTGGGTGGTCATCGAGGACGGGAAGATCAAGAATTACCAGGCGGTAGTGCCCAGCACCTGGAACTCCGGCCCGCGCGACCAGAACGACGAGATCGGCCCCTACGAGGCGTCGCTCATGGACAATCCGGTGGCGGACCCGAAGAAACCCCTGGAAGTGCTGCGCACCGTGCACTCATTCGATCCCTGCATCGCCTGCGCCATCCACATGGTGGACACGGAGCGGCAGGAAATCGTCAAGGTCAAGGCGCTGTGAAGCCGAGGAAAACCACCATGCGCATAATGAACAAGAAAACCGTTGCCCGCGCCGCCGCACTGGCGTTGCTCACCGGCCCCACGCTGGCCTTCGCCCACACCGGTCATTACGACGGTGGCGGGCTGGTGCAGGGTGTGATGCATCCGCTGGGCGGCCTCGACCACCTGCTCGCCATGGTGGCCGTGGGCTTGTGGGCCGCTTACGCGGGCGGCCGTGCGCTGTGGGCGCTGCCGGCGGCCTTCGTCGGCATGATGTTGGCCGGGGCCATGCTCGGCTTCGCCGGCATCGCCCTGCCGTTCATGGAGCCGCTGATCCTCGCCTCGGTGATGGTGCTGGGCCTGCTGGTTGCCTTCAACGTACGCATGCCGCTGGTGCCGGGCATGGCGCTCATTGCGCTGTTCGGCGTTTTCCACGGTCAGGCCCATGCCCTCGAGATGTCTGCGGGTGCGGGCGCGCTCGCCTATGCCGCGGGCTTCGCCAGCGTCACGGCGCTGCTGCACGCCGGCGGCATCGCCCTCGGCCAGTGGCTGCTCGCGGGTCGCGGTGCGCGGTTCATCGGTTTCGGCATGGCCTCCGCGGGCCTGTTCATGGCCGTGGCCTGAGCTGGGGAGGGTTGATCTCGCCAAGGCGCGAAGATCGCCAAGGTAGAGTGGAACGCTCGGCCTGGCCCCCTCGCCTCCAGGAGACGACTGCATGGATGCAGGAGGTAGGCAATGCATGGAGCGAATTGCCGAAGGACAGGATGAGGGGATCAATAAACCAACAGCCGCATCTGAATTGATCCCCTCTCCCCAGCCCTCTCCCGGAGGGAGAGGGAGTGTGCGCGCAAGATGTGACCAAGAGACAGCCCGGAGGGAGAGGGGGTGAAGGGCTGGCTACAACGGCGAAATGTGGCTAAGAGACAGCCCTCCGGGAGAGGGGACCTACATCTTCAACATTGGCGATCTTCGCGCCTTGGCGAGATCCAACTAATCGTCAACGAGGAAAAAATCACCGTGTCGCGCATTCTGGTGCTCGGTCTGGGCAACATCCTGATGCAGGACGAAGGCGTGGGCGTGCGCGTGGCGGAGCTGCTGGAGAGCCGCTACGAACTGCCGCCCGGGGTGGACGTGATCGACGGTGGCACCGCCGGCACCGAGCTGTTCGAGCCCATGCGCGGCAAGGAACGGCTCATCGTCACTGATTGCGTCAACACCGGCGCCGCACCGGGGACCCTGGTGCGCCTCGCCGACGAACAGGTGCCGGCCTTCTTCCAGACCAAGATTTCCAATCACCAACTGGGCCTGTCCGACCTGCTCGGCTTGCTCGCCGTCAGCGGTGAGGCACCGAAACACGTGACCATCATCGGCATGGTGCCCTACGACCTGAACAACACCCTTGGGCTCAGCGAGGCCACCCTGCAGAAGGTGGAGGCCATGCTGCAGATGGTGATCGACGAGCTGGCCCTGGCCGGCGTCAGCCTCACGCCGCGCGAGTGCCCGCTGCCCTGCTTCTGGGAAAGCAAGACCCGGGAGGGTGATCCCCTGTGTGCATAGGCGTTCCGGTGCAGGTGATCGAAAGTCAGGGCTTCTACGCCCGCTGCCGCGGCCGCAACGGCGAGGAGTGGGTCAACCTCATGCTGGTCGGCCCGCAGCCGGCGGGCACCTGGCTGCTGAACTTTCTCGGCTCGGCCCGTGAGGTGATGAGCGAGGAGGACGCGCTCCACGCCAACCGCGCCTTCGAGGCCCTGGATGCGGTGATGGCCGGCGAAACGGACCTCGACCTCGACCATTATTTCCCCGGGCTACGGCGCTGTCCATCCCGCGATATCCCATTCAGAAATATCACTCTGCGATGCGTTTCGCCTGGGGCGAACGCGCTGCCCACCGCTGCGCGATCGCCGCCCAGTGCGCCCACTGGAAACCTACTTTGCAAAAATCGTCTATTAGTGGAAATCCCTAAGTCAATTTGTGGGCTCATGTATAGACCCGGCGGGGATGAAAACGGCAGGATCATGGCCCAGTTTGCATAAAGGCCGGCAGCCAGGCTGCCAGCGGGTGCGAACGCCGTTTCTGGCATATCCATTGCTAATTTCCGCGGACCGGCAGGGAGCGTGAATGGAGCAGGTGCAGCGGTGACGATCCAGAAAGTGTGCTTGATCGAGGGATTGGAAAGCGCTTTTCGCGCCATTGAGGCGGAGCGTATGGCCGGGTTGCCCATCCTCAACCGCGCCCTGCTCGTGGAGGCGGTCGGTTTCCGACTGTGGCGCGCGCACTGTGTCGGCGTGCTCATCACCCCCTGGTTCATGAATCTCCTCGTGCTGCCACCCGAGGGCGACAGCTTCCACGACCTGGCGCCGGGCAGCCGGCACAGTTTCGATTTCCCCGCCGGGCCCTGTGAACTGACCCTGGGCGAGGAGCCGGGGATCGGCCGGTTTCTCAGTGAATCCCTGTTTTCGCCCATGGCGGCCTTCGCCAGCCAGGCACAGGCCGTGGCCAAGGCGGAGGGCATCATGCTGCGGCTCATGACGCCGCGTCCGAAGCCGGAAACCCAACCCGAGCCACCGTCACAACCGATCCGGCGTGCGCTGCTGCGCGGCCTGTTCGCTCCTGGGCGCGGCCAATGAATCCCGCCGCACGCTCCCCGCTGGAAGGCTGTCTGGATATCGAGCTGGCCTGCCGGGGCGAGCGGGTGGAGCGCGTGGTCATCCAGTCGGCTCGGCCGCTGCTCGCCAGCCGCCTCCTGGAAAACGTCGCCCCCGACGAGGCCCTCAGGCGCATCCCACGGGTGTTCAGCATCTGCGCCACGGCACAGTGCGAGGCCGCACTGCGCGCCTGCGAACAGGCCCTGGGCCTGACGCCCTCACCGGCGCAGCGGCGCGCGCGCGACATGCTGGTGTGGATGGAGACGGCCCGTGAACACCTGCTGCGCATCCTGCTCGACTGGCCCGGCTTCCTCGACGAGCCCGGGCCGGGCGAGCGCCTGCCGCAGGTGATGAGACTGCTGCCGGACCTGCGCCGCGCGCTGTTCGGTGAGGCGCAGCCGTTCCGGCTCGACGGCCGCCCGGCCATCGATCTCGCCGCCCTGACCGGCGCCATCGACGCCCTGCGCAGTCTGACGGCCCAGGTGCTCGGCAGTGGCGGTGACCTCTCTTCACCGCTGCGCTCGCGCACCGCGTTTGACGCCTGGCTGGCGCGCGGGGACGCGCTGCCGGCCCGCCTGCTGCACCGCGTGCGTGAACTTGGCTGGCAGGGACTCGGTGGCACGCACGAGGCGTGGCTGCCCGCCCTGGACGCCGAGGTCCTGCGGGCCCGCCTGGCGATGCCAGGCGCCGACGCCTTCGTGGCTGCGCCCGACTGGCAGGGCACCCATTGTGAAACCACCGCTTTGGAGCGCCAGCGTCGGCAGCCGCTGGTGGCCGACCTGCTCGCCAACGAGGGCAACGGCCTGCTGACGCGCCTGGTGGCGCGCCTGGTGGAACTGGAAGACATCCCGAAACGGCTGGAACGGGATCGGCTGGCCCTGGAATGGGACGAAGCCTGTGGGGACAGTGCCGCACCTGTTGCAGGCGGCAACGGCCTGGCCCAGGTGGAGGCGGCACGGGGGCGTTTAATCCACTACGTGGAGATCGCCCGCGGTGCGGTGCGGCGTTTTCGCATCCTGGCCCCCACCGAATGGAATTTTCACCCGGCCGGCGTGGCCGCCCAGGGCCTGTTGACACTGTGCGGCGACGACGAGGCCGTGCTGCGGCGCCAGGCGGCGCTGTGGATCAACGCCGTCGATCCTTGCGTGGGTTTCCACCTGCGGAGGACCGTGCATGCATGAGATGTCGCTGTGCGAGGGCGTGCTGCAGGTCATTGGGGACCAGGCCAAGGCCCAGGACTTTCACCGCGTGAAGACCGTGTGGCTGGAGATTGGCGAACTGGCGGGCGTCGACCCGGAAGCCATGCGCTTCGGCTTCGATGTGGTCATGCAAGGCTCGCTGGCCGACGGCGCTGCGCTGGAGATCATCCACCTGCCCGGACGCGCCTGGTGCCTGCCATGCGGGAAAGAGGTGCATGTGAGGCAACGCTTCGAGCCCTGCCCGTTGTGTGGCGGTTATCAATTGCAGGTGACCGGCGGTGACGAATTGCGGGTCAAGGAACTGGAGGTTGAATAGCCGGTGTGAGGTGGACCGTCCCTTCTTCCGGCTCATCCTGGAGATGCGGCGAGAGGGGGAAAGACGTGAGGCGGTGTCGGAGAGCGCAGGTGCTGGCTTGAATGTTCCCTTCTCCCTCAGGGAGAGGGGATTAAATTCCGGAGCTTTGGATCTCTCCAGCCCTCTCCCAGAGAAGCGGCGGGCTTCCGGCCAGGAGAGTCGGCATCCAATGGAATATCAGAATACGGAGAAACGCTATGTGTAACGTGTGCGGTTGCGGCGAAGGCGAAGTGCACATCGAAGGCGATGGGCACGGGCATCATCACCACCATCATCATCATGATCATGCCCACGGTCATGCGCACGATCACGACCACCATCATCACGACGCCGGCACCCACGATTACGGCCAGGGCCCGGCCCGCGCCCATGCGCCGGGGCTCAGCCAGGCGCGCATGGTGCAGATCGAGACCGACATCCTCGCCAAGAACAACGCCTATGCCGCCGCCAACCGACGCCGGTTCGCCGAGCACGGCATCCTGGCGCTGAACCTGGTGTCGAGCCCCGGCTCGGGCAAGACCAGCTTGCTCACGCGCACCATCGAGGCCTTGAAAGAGGAGTTCCCGCTGGCGGTGATCGAGGGCGATCAGCAGACCGCCAACGATGCCGAGCGCATCCGCCAAACCGGCGTGCCGGCGCTGCAGATCAACACCGGCAAGGGCTGCCATCTGGATGCGCACATGGTCGGCCATGCCGTGGACCATCTGAAGCCGCAGGACGGCAGCGTGCTGTTCATCGAGAACGTGGGCAACCTGGTGTGTCCCGCCGCCTTCGACCTGGGCGAGGCGCACAAGGTGGTGATCCTGTCGGTGACCGAGGGTGAGGACAAGCCCATCAAGTATCCCGACATGTTCCACGCCGCCGATCTCATGATCCTCAACAAGATCGATCTGCTGCCCTATCTGCAGTTCGATGTGGAGAAGTGCATCGAATACGCGCGGCGCGTAAATCCCTCCATCCGCGTGCTGCAGCTCTCGGCCACCCGCGGCGAGGGCATGGCGCTGTGGCAACAGTGGATCCGCGCCACCCGTCAGGTGGCGCTGGTGGGGCATTCCGCGGGGGAGGCACCCTGACATGTGCCTTGCGATTCCCGCGCGTGTGGTGACGGTCGACCGGGATGGCGGCACCGCCGTGGTCAGCCTCGGCGGTGTGAAGAAAGAGGTCTCCACTGCCCTGTTGGAAGACGTGGCGGTGGATGACTACGTGCTCATCCACGTCGGCTTTGCCTTGCACAAGATCGACCCGGTGGAGGCAGAGCGCACCCTCGCGCTGTTCGCCCAGGCGGGACTGGTGGGCGGCCCATGAAGTACATCGACGAGTTCCGCCAACACGACCTGGCCCGCACCCTGGCCGATGCCATCGCGCGCGAGGCGCAGGGCGATCGCAGCTACCATCTGATGGAATTCTGCGGCGGCCACACCCACGCCATTTTCCGCTACGGCGTGCAGGACCTGATGCCCGCGAACGTCACCTTCGTCCACGGGCCGGGCTGTCCGGTATGCGTGCTGCCCGTGGGCCGCATCGACCAGGCCATGCGCCTGGTGGAGCAGCACGACCACGTGATCCTCTGTACTTACGGCGACCTGCTGCGCGTCCCGGCCAGCGGGCGCAAGAGCCTGCTCAAGGCCAAGGCCGCCGGCGCGGACGTGCGCATGGTGTACTCCACCACCGATGCGTTGAAGATCGCCCGCGACAACCCGGAGCGCGAGGTGGTGTTCTTCGCCATCGGTTTCGAGACCACCACGCCGCCGTCGGCGGTGGCGGTCAAGCAGGCCCATGCGGAGGGCCTGAAGAACTTCTCCATCTTCTCCAATCACCTGCTGACCCCCGCGGCGATCCAGAACATCCTCGAGTCGCCCGAGGTGCGCGAACTGGGCAGCGTGCGCATCGACGGTTTCTTCGGCCCGTCCCACGTCAGCTCCATCATCGGCACCCAGCCCTACGAGTTCTTCGCCGAGGAATTCCAGCGTCCGGTGGTGATCGCCGGTTTCGAGCCGCTCGACGTCATGCAGTCGGCGCTGATGCTCATCCGGCAGATCAACGCGGGCCGGCACGAGGTGGAGAACGAGTACACCCGCGTGGTGACCCGCGAAGGCAATGTGAAGGCCAAGGCGCTGGTGGCGGAGGTGTTCGAGCTGCGGCGCAGCTTCGAGTGGCGCGGGCTCGGCACCGTCCCCTACAGCGCGTTCAAGGTCAAGGAGGCCTACGCGGGGTTCGACTGCGAGCGGCGCTTCGACATGCCGGCCGTCGCGGCGGCCGACAACAAAGGCTGCGAGTGCCCGGCCATCCTGCGCGGCGCCAAACGGCCCACCGACTGCAAGCTGTTCGCCACGGTCTGCACCCCGGACAATCCGTTGGGTTCCTGCATGGTCTCGTCCGAGGGCGCCTGTGCGGCCTACTGGAGCTATGGCCGCTTCCGCGGCGCGGCAGCAAATCATGACGCGAGGCGCAGCAGGACATGAGCGCGAAACTGAAACCCCTTCACCGTCTCGACCTGCGCAACGGCTGCGTGGACATGAGCCATGGCAGCGGCGGGCGCGCCGCCTCGCAACTCATCGAGGAGCTGTTCGTGCGGCATTTCGACAACGAACTGCTGGGCCAGCGCAACGACCAGGCGGCCTTCGACGTGGGCGCCGGGCGCATGGTGATGAGCGTGGATGCCCATGTCATTTCGCCTATCTTCTTTCCGGGCGGCGACATCGGTTCGCTGGCGGTGCACGGCACGGTCAACGACGTGGCCATGTCGGGCGCGCGGCCGCTGTATCTTTCGGCGGCCTTCATCCTCGAAGAAGGCTATCCGCTCGCCGATCTGGATCGCATCGTCGCCAGCATGGCGCGCGCGGCGCGCGAGGCCGGGGTGGCCATCGTCACCGGCGACACCAAGGTGGTGGAGCGCGGCAAGGGCGACGGCGTGTTCATCACCACCACCGGTGTGGGCATCGTGCCCGAGGGCATACACATCTCCGGCGATCGGGCGCGCCCGGGCGATGCGATCCTGGTGAGCGGCACGCTCGGTGACCATGGCGTCGCCATCATGTCCAGCCGCGAAAACCTCCAGTTCGAGACCACTATCCAGTCCGACTCGGCGCCGCTCAACACACTGGTGGCGGACATGGTGGCCGCGGTGCCGGACATCCACTGCATGCGCGATCCCACGCGCGGCGGCCTGGCCTCCACCCTGAACGAACTGGCACAGCAGTCGGGCGTGGGCATGATGCTGCGCGAGAGCGCCATCCCCATCCGCGAGGAGGTGGCCGCCGCCTGCGAACTGCTCGGCCTCGACCCGCTGTACCTGGCCAACGAGGGCAAGCTCATCGCCATCTGTCCGCAGGGCAAGGCCGAGCGCCTGCTGGACACCATGCGTGCGCACCCGCTGGGCGCGAACAGCGCCATCATCGGCCAGGTGATCGAAGACTCCTACGCCCTGGTGCAGATGGAAACCCGCTTCGGCGGCAGCCGTGTGGTCGATTGGCTGGCGGGCGATCCCTTGCCGCGGATTTGCTGAGGAAAGAGACTCAACAGCCCAACGCAGAGGCGCAGAGACGCAGAGATCGCAGAGGAAATGAAAATGAAGTCGGGGCTCATTCTTTCACCCGGAACACTCCCGTTCTCTGTGTTCTCTGCGTCTCTGTGCCTCTGTGTTGAATTTCTTCTTGTAGCAGGAGCGGGAACTTGAAAATTCTCTTCCTCACCCACGCCTTCAACAGCCTGAGCCAGCGCCTCTACGTGGAGCTGGTCGGGCGCGGCCACGAGGTGAGCGTGGAGTTCGACATCAACGACCAGGTGAGCACCGAGGCAGTGGCGCTGTTCGCGCCCGACTTGGTCATCGCCCCCTTTCTCAAGCGCGCCATCCCCGAGGCGATCTGGCGCAGGCATTGCTGCATGGTCGTGCATCCCGGCATCCCCGGCGACCGCGGACCCTCGGCGCTGGACTGGGCCATTCTCGGGCGCGAAACGCACTGGGGCGTGACGGTGTTGCAGGCCAACGCGGAGATGGACGGCGGCGACATCTGGGCGGCGGCGGAATTTCCCATGCGCGAGGCCACCAAAGCGAGCCTCTATCGCCATGAGGTGACCGAGGCGGCGGTGGCGGCGGTGCGCGAAGCCGTCGAGCGTTTCGCCGGTGGCGCGTGGCGGCCACAGCCTTCGGCCAGCTATCCCGCACGCCGTCTTGGTGACTGGCGCCCGCTCATGCGCCAGGCGGATCGCCGCATCGATTGGCAAAGGGACAGCACGGCCGACGTGCTGCGCAAGATCCGCAGCGCCGACGGTGCGCCCGGACTCCTCGATCACCTGTTCGGCCGCGACTGTTATCTGTACGACGCCCATCCGGCGCCGGGCCTGCGCGGCGCGCCGGGTGCGGTGCTCGCCCGCTCCGGTCCGGCGCTGTGTCGCGCCACCGTCGACGGCGCCGTGTGGATCGGCCACCTGCGCGACAAGGCGCACGCGCACCCCTTCAAACTGCCGGCGACGCTGCTGCTGCACGAGGAACTGGCGTCGTTGCCGGAGATCGCCCTGGACACCGCGGATGGCTACCGGGAGATCCGTTACGAGGCGATCGGCGGCGTCGGCTATCTCCATTTCCAGTTCTACAACGGCGCCATGAGCAGCGAGCAATGCGAGCGGCTGTTGCGCGCCTACCGCGCGGCTTGCCGCAGCGACTGCCACGTGCTGGTGCTGGCGGGCGGGTCCGACTACTGGTCCAACGGCATGCACCTGAACATCATCGAGGCGGCCGACAGCCCCAGCGACGCGTCGTGGCGCAACATCAACGCCATCGATGACCTGGCCGAGGCCATCATCACCAACGAGCGGCAGCTGACGGTGGCGGCGTTGCGCGGCAACGCCGGGGCAGGCGGCGTGTTCCTGGCGCGGGCGGCGGACCAGGTGTGGGCGCGCCGCGGCGTCGTGCTGAACCCGCACTACAAGGACATGGGCAACCTGTACGGCTCCGAGTACTGGAGCTATCTGCTGCCGCGCTACGCCGGGGAGGACAACGCCCGGCGCATCAGCCAGGCGCGCTTACCCATGGGCGTCGACGAGGCGCGAGAGCTCGGCCTGGTGGACGAGATTCTCGACGCCGACGTGCGGCGCTTCGACGCCGAGGTGCGCGCGCATGCCGAAGGGCTGGCGCTGCCGGATCGGTTCGGGCCGCTGCGGGCGGAGAAGATCGCACGACGCCGCCGCGATGAAACCGAAAAACCACTGCGGCTGTACCGCGCACAGGAACTGGAGCGCATGCGCGTGAATTTCTACGGTTTCGACTCCAGCTACCACGTGGCCCGATACAACTTCGTCTACAAAGTGCCGAAGTCGCGTACACCGTTGACCATCGCGGCCCATCGCCGCCGAGGGAATGCGAGGAGCATGCATGAGTGAACTGCCCACCGTTCTGGTCGTCGACGACGAGGTGCGCAGCCTCGAATCCCTGGTGCGCATCCTCGAGGACGACTTCGAAGTCCTGACCGCGAGCAACGCCCTGGAGGCCGAGGCCATCCTCGCCCGCGAGTGGGCGCAGGTGATTTTGTGTGACCAGCGCATGCCCGGTATGTCCGGGGTCGAGTTCCTCAAGCAGGTGCGCGAGAAGTGGCCCGATGTGGTCCGCATGGTGATCTCCGGTTACACCGACTCCGACGACATCATCAGCGCCGTCAACGATGCGGGCATCTACCAGTACATCACCAAGCCCTGGCACCCGGACAGCCTGACGCTGACCCTGCGCAACGCCGTACACCTGGCGGAATTGCAGCGCCAGAACGAGCTGTTGTCCGTGGAACTGAAACGCGTGCCGCAGCCGCTGGAGGAAGGGCTGGCCGCCAAGCGTGAGGCCTTGCGCGAACGCTACCATCACGACGACGGCATCGTGCGCGCGTCCACCAGTTGCATGAACGCGGTGTGCGACCACGTGGCGCGCGTGGCGCCGTACGACGTCTCGGTGCTGCTCATGGGCGAATCGGGTACCGGCAAGGAACTCATCGCCCGCGCGCTGCATTACAACAGCCTGCGCTGGCACAAGCCCTTCGTGGTGGAAAACTGCGCGGCCCTGCCCGACGACCTGCTGGAGAGCGAACTGTTCGGCTACAAGCGTGGCGCCTTCACCGGCGCCGTCGAGGACCGCATCGGCCTGTTCGAGCGGGCCAACGGCGGCACCGTGTTCCTGGACGAGATCGGCGAGGTCTCGCCGGCCTTCCAGGTCAAACTGCTGCGCGTGTTGCAGGAGGGCGAGATCCGCCCCTTGGGCAGCGGCCGCACCCGCCAGGTGGACGTGCGCGTGGTAGCCGCCACCAACAAGAACCTCGAACTTGAAGTGCGCGAAGGACGCTTTCGCGAAGACCTCTACTACCGACTCGCCGCCGTGACGGTGCAGTTGCCATCACTGCGCGAGCGTCTCGACGACATTCCCATCCTGGCGAAGGCCCTGCTGCAAGACGCCATGAAAAACCTGGGCAAGCGCGTGCGCGGCTTCACCGACGAGGCGCTCGCCTGCATGTGTGCCTACCACTGGCCGGGCAACGTGCGCGAATTGCAAAACGAGATCCGCCACATGCTGGTCATGGCCGATGGGGAGCTCCTGGGCGCCGAGCTGCTGTCCCGCCGCGTCCTGCATGCCGCTCCCGAAGAGGACGACGATCTCCTGGGCCTGCTCGCGGACAGGGGCGGCAGCCTCAAGGACCGCATCGAGGACCTGGAGGCGCGCATCCTCAAGGAGACCCTCATCCGCCACCGCTGGAACAAGAGCCGCGCGGCCCAGGAGCTCGGGCTGTCCCGGGTAGGTCTGCGCAGCAAGCTGGAGCGCTACGGAATAGAGCCGGTGGGCACGGGCGGTGCGGCGGTGGAACTGGCGGCCCTCGGCCCGGACGCGTGAACCCATGAGCGGCGAGACGACACCGAGTCTCATCGACAAGGCGGGCGTGGCCGGCCAGGTGTCGCTCAGTGCGTCCACGGAAAGCGCCTGGATCGAGGTGATCCAGAAGATGGACGAGGTGTATGCCGATCTGGTGCGCTACCAGATCGCCCTCGAGGCCAAGAATGCGGCGTTGGAAGAGGCGCAACAGTTCATCCGCAGCGTGCTGTCGGCCATGACGGACGTGCTGATTGTGTGCGACAAACGCGGACGCATCGAACAGGTGAACGCCGCCCTGGAACGACTCACCGGTCACGCGGCCGAGGCCGTGATGCAGCAGCGCGTTGAAGCCCTGTTCATGCCGGAGTCGCGGCCCCTGGCGGAGAAGTTCCCGGAAAAACTGGCCACCGGTGGACTGGTGGACTGCGAGGTGAGTCTCTGCGGCGCAAACGGCGAGGCGGTGCCGCTCGCCATGAATTGCAGTGCTCGCTACGACCACGAGGGCAGGCTCATGGGCATGGTGCTGATCGGCCGGCCGGTGGGTGAGCTGCGCCGCGCCTACGATGAATTGAACAGCGCGCATCAGCAATTGCAGAAGACCCAGCAGCACCTCATCCACTCGGAAAAAATGGCCTCGCTGGGCCGCCTGGTCGCTGGCGTCGCCCATGAGTTGAACAACCCCATCAGTTTCGTCTACGGCAATGCCCATGCGCTGAAACGCTATGGCGAGGGCATCACCCGCTATATCACCGCCATCGATGCGGGCACCGCGCCAGACGCACTGCGTGAGCTCCGTGCGGAGCTGAAGATCGATCGCATTCTGCGTGACCTCACCCCACTCATCGCGGGCACCATGGAAGGCGCGGAACGGGTAAGCGATATCGTCCAGGAGCTGCGTCGCTACTCGGCAAGCCGCCAGGAGGCGGCGCGCGCCTATGACGTGGTGGAGGTCATCCACAAGGCGCTCAGCTGGGTGTTCAAGGTGGAGCGCCGCACACCGCAGCTGGACCTGGACCTGCCGGACACCTTGATGGTCGAGGGCCACCCGGGGCACGTGCATCAGATCCTCGTGAACCTGGTGCAGAACGCCATGGACGTGATGGAAGACCTGGGCGAGCAGCGCCTGTCCATCGCCTGCCATGTGGAGGCGGATGTCGTCACCATCAGCGTGCGCGACTACGGACCCGGCATCCCCGCCGAGGCGCTCAACCAGGTATTTGATCCCTTCTACAGCAGCAAGCCCGTGGGCAAGGGTACGGGGCTCGGGCTGTATGTCAGCTACGGCATGGCCACGGACCTCGGCGGCGAGCTGACGGCCATCAACCATCCGGACGGCGGCGCCTTGTTCACCCTCAGGTTGCCCCGTGAGGGAGGTCTGCATGAGCGCGCATGAACACCGTCTCAACCTGCTGTGGCTGCAATCGGGCGGCTGTGGCGGTTGTTCCATGTCACTGCTCGGCGCCGAAGCGCCGTCGCTCCTGACCGCCCTGGATGGCGCCGGCATCGAAGTGCTGTGGCACCCGGCGCTCAGTGCGGAGAACGGTACCGATGTGCTCGATCGGTTCGAGCGCATCCTGCGGGGCGAGCTCGTCCTCGACATCCTCTGCCTGGAGGGCGCCGTGATGCGCGGCCCCGGCGGCAGCGGCCTGTTTCATGTACTCGCCGGCACCGGCCGGCCCATGGCGGCATGGCTGGAGGCGCTCGCTCCGCGCGCGCGTCACGTGCTGGCGGTGGGCAGTTGTGCCGCCTTCGGCGGCATCAGCTCCGGCGGCGGCAATCCCACCGAGGCCTGCGGCCTGCAATACGAAGGCGACGAGCCCGGCGGGCTGCTCGGCGAGGCGTTCCACAGCCGTAGCGGGCTGCCGGTGGTGAACGTCGCCGGCTGTCCGGTGCATCCCAACTGGGTCCTCGAAACCCTCGCCCAGCTCAGCCTGGACGGACTCGATGCCACGGCACTCGATCCGCTCAACCGGCCGCGCAGCTACACCGATCACCTGGTCCATCATGGTTGCCCGCGCAACGAGTTTTACGAGTACAAGGCAAGCGCCGAACACATGTCGGAACTGGGCTGCATGATGGAGCACCTGGGCTGCATGGGCACCCAGGCCCACGCCGACTGCAACACGCGGTTGTGGAACGGCGAGGGCTCCTGCCTGCGGGGCGGTTTTGCATGCATCAACTGCACCCGGCCCGGCTTCGAGGAGCCGGGCCACGTGTTCGGCCTGACGCGCAAGATCGCCGGCATCCCCGTGGGCCTGCCCACCGATATGCCCAAGGCCTGGTACGTCGCCCTGGGTTCGCTGGCCAAGGCGGCCACGCCGCCGCGTCTGAAGCAAAACGCCGTGGCCGATCACATCGTGGTGCCACCCAAGACCGGGGACAAGACATGAGCCGTCGCGTGGTCGGACCATTCAATCGTGTGGAGGGTGACCTGGAGATCACCCTCGACGTGGAAGGGGCCAAGGTGCGCGAGGCGCGGGTATCCGCGCCGCTCTACCGCGGCTTCGAACAGATGCTGGTGGGGCGCGACCCGAGTGACGCACTGGTGTATACACCGCGCATCTGCGGCATCTGTTCGGTGGCGCAATCGGTCGCCAGCGCGCGCGCTCTCGGCATGCTGATGGGCATCGCCGCGCCGGACAACGGCCGTCTCGCCACCAACCTGGTGCTGGCCAATGAGAACGTCGCTGACCACCTGACCCATTTCTATCTGTTCTTCATGCCCGACTTCACGGACTCCATTTATGCGCATGCACCGTGGCATGCCGCGGCCGCCGCCCGCTTTGCGGCGGTGAAGGGCGCGGCGACGCGCGCGGTGTTGCCGGCACGGGCCGAGTTCCTTCGGCTCATGGGGCTGCTCGCCGGCAAGTGGCCGCACTCGCTGGCCATCCAGCCGGGTGGCACCACACGCGCCGTGGCGGCCCAGGAGCGCGTACGTCTGCTGGCGCTGTTGCACGGCTTCCGCGGGTTTCTCGAAGCCACGCTGTTCGGCGCCGAGTTGGAGATGGTGAGTGAGCTGGACAGCGACGCCGCGCTCATGGCGTGGTTCGCCGCAGGCGATCCGCTGCGCAGTGACTTCACGCACTTCCTGCACATCGCCGAGGCGCTGCAACTGGCGCGCCTTGGGCAGGGCCGCGGGCGCTTCATGAGCTACGGCGCCTATGACGAGCACGACGGCCCGCTGTTCCAGGGTGGCGTTTGGCAGGACGGCGTTCACAGCGCCGTTCCTGTCGAAGCCATCGCCGAAGACCTGAGCCACAGCTGGCTCGAATACCGCAGCACGCCGCGCCACCCCTGCGACGGCGTGACCGTGCCGGCCGTGCCCGATGGCCACGGCTACAGCTGGTGCAAGGCGCCGCGGCTGGGCGGTCAGGTGGTCGAGGTGGGCGCACTCGCCCGGCAGATGGTGGACGGCCACCCGCTGGTGCGCGACCTGGTGGCACGCGGCGGCGCCAACGTGCGCAGCCGGGTCATCGCGCGTGCGTTGGAGATCGCCCGCGTGGTGATCGCCATGGAGCGCTGGGCGAAGGAACTCCGGCCGGGCGAGCCGTTCTGTCACCACGGTGAGTTGCCCGACATCGCGCAAGGCGCCGGACTGGTCGAGGCCGCGCGCGGCAGCCTCGGCCACTGGCTCAGTGTGCGCAACGGGCGCATTCACAACTACCAGATCATTGCCCCCACCACCTGGAATTTCTCGCCGCGTGATGCCGATGGCGTGCCCGGTGCGTTGGAGCAGGCGTTGGTGGGGACGCCCGTGCATGAGGGGGAAAGCAATCCGATCACGGTGCAGCACGTGGTGCGTTCCTTTGACCCGTGCATGGCCTGTACGGTCCATTGATGAGCGCAGTCGAGGGCATCCGCGGCGAAGCGCTACGTGTGCGCGGCACGGTGCAGGGCGTGGGCTTCCGCCCCGCGGTGTGGCGCCTGGCGCAGGCGTGCGGCCTGCGCGGCAGCGTGCGCAACGACGCACAGGGGGTGCTCATCGAGGCCTGGGGTACGGGCGCCGCGCTCGAAGGCTTCATCGCGCGGCTGCGGGTGGAGGCCCCGCCGCTTGCGCGCATCGAAACCATTGACCGCACAGCCCTCGACGGCGCGATGCCCGAGGAAGGTTTTCGCATCGTCGCCAGCGGTGAGGGCGCGGTGGGCACGGCTGTCGCAGCCGACGCCGCTACCTGCCCCGAGTGCCTGGCCGAGGTGCTCGACCCGGCCAACCGTCGTCACCGCTACGCCTTCACCAACTGCACCCACTGCGGACCGCGGCTGTCCATCGTCCGCGCCATCCCCTACGACCGCGCCAACACCTGCATGGCGGCCTTCGCACTGTGTCCCGCCTGTGAGGGCGAATACGGCAATCCCGCCGACCGGCGCTTCCACGCGCAACCGAATGCCTGCCCCGTGTGCGGGCCGCGCCTGTGGCTGGAAGACAGGGACGGGACACTGGACGTAGCCGACCCGCTCGACACCACCGCCAGCCTGCTGCGCGAGGGGCGCATTGTGGCCATCAAGGGCATCGGCGGATTTCACCTGGCCTGCGATGCCGGAAACGAAGCGGCGGTTGCTGAACTGCGCCGGCGCAAGCTGCGCTATCACAAGGCCTTCGCCCTCATGGCGCGCGACCTGGCCATGGTGCGTCGCCACGCGTTGCTCGACGCGGCCGAAGAGGAACTGCTGCGCGCGCGCAGTGCGCCCATCGTGATCCTCGACGCCGCCGGCGAACCGCTCGCACCCTCGCTCGCGCCTGGCCAGGGCACCCTCGGCTTCATGCTCCCGTACACGCCGCTGCACCACCTGCTCATGGCGGCACTGCCACGGCCCATGGTGCTCACCTCGGGCAATCGCAGTGACGAGCCGCAGGCCATCGACAACCAGGAGGCACGCGATCGCCTGGCGGACATCGCCGATTACTGGCTCATGCACGACCGCGCCATCGTCAACCGTCTGGATGACTCCGTGGCGCGGGTGATGGACGGCGCGCCGCGGTTGTTGCGCCGCGCACGCGGCTACGCACCGGCGCCGCTTTCGTTGCACCCGGCGTTCGCGGCGGCGCCGCCGGTACTGGCCATGGGCGCCGACCTCAAGAACAGCTTCTGCCTGCTGCAACAGGGCCGCGCCATGATCTCCCAGCACATGGGCGATCTGGAAAACGCCGCCGCCTGGCGCGACTACTACCACAACCAGGAGCTTTATCGCGCCCTGTTCGAACACCGTCCGGCGACCATTTCCGTGGACCTGCACCCGGGCTACGCCTCTACCCGCCTCGGCCATGAATGGGCGACGGACGCGGACGTAACACTGGAGGAGGTGCAGCATCATCACGCCCACATCGCCGCGTGCATGGCCGAGCACGGCCTCGCACCCGGCGCGCGAGTGCTCGGTGTGGCCCTCGACGGCCTCGGCCTCGGCGAGCATGGCGAGATCTGGGGTGGCGAATTTCTGCTGGCCGATTACCGCGGCTTCACACGCCTTGCGCGCTTTTCGCCGGTGGCCATGCCCGGCGGCAACCGCGCCAGCGTGGAACCCTGGCGCAACGCCGTCGCCCATTTGCATCAGGCGTTCGGCTGGGACGCGACCGCCGTACGTTTTCCGCACCTGCCGCTGCTGCAATTCGCCGCACCGGCGCGTACCGCACCGTTGCTGCAGATGATCGACCAGGGCATCAACTCCCCGCGCGCATCGAGTTGTGGACGCCTGTTCGATGCCGTGGCCGCGACCCTCGGCATCTGCATGGCACGCGTGAGCCATGAGGGCCAGGCCGCCATAGAACTGGAGATGCTGGCGCAGCAGGCCTTCGCGAAGACGCACGCTGCGGCTTATCCGGTGAACGAAATGCAGTGCGACGGCCTGCTCACCCTGGACTGGCGTGCGCTATGGGAATCGCTGCTGCACGACCTGGCCGCCGGTGTCGAGCACGCGGTGATCGCCGCGCGTTTTCATCACGGCCTGGCCGCCGCGATTGCCGCACTCGCTGCGCGGCTCGCGGCAGACAACCGCGTGGAGACCCTGGCCCTGGGCGGCGGTGTGTTCCAGAACCGCCTCCTGTTCGAGGCCGTGGCGCAGCGCTGCCGCGCGGCAGGATTGCAAGTGCTTGCGCCGCGTCAGGTACCGATCAACGACGCTGGCGTCTCCCTCGGGCAGGCGGTGATCGCCGCGGCCCGCGGCCTCGGCCAGTGAGCCTCAAGTCGACGCGCGTACCTCCAGCTTGTTCTGCTCGGCGAAGCGCAACATGTAGTCGTAAAGCGACCGATTCCGCTCCGCCAGTGCCGGCGAGATCCACACCGCGGGCACACCCTCGCGCCTGACGATCTTGACCAAGGGATTGCAGGGCAGTTGCTTCGACGGCCCGCAGTAATCGCAATCGATGGTGGTCACTGCGGCGAGGCGCTGGGCCCAATCACTGGGACGAAAAATCTTGCCGTCGGTAGTGATCCCGAGGATCACCAGCGGTGAGGAAGGAACAGACCGAACCGGCTCGCCTTTTTGGGGCCGGGGCTTGGCGTCGAGCAATAGCTGAGAGGGCATTTTTCGTATCACTCTGGAAAGTGGAAGCAACGTTTGCACCGCACTCACCGCGGAATCGGTAGCGGCACGCAGGCCACCGAAGGGATCTGTCAAGGCCATGCGCCAACCGACCGCGAAAAACAGGCACCTGAGCATCGGTGCCATCGCGCTGCGAAAGAGAGTCGCCTGCAGGCGACGGCGGGGCTCAGCGTGTGTTGCAATCGCCGTTCCAGGGGAACTGTTCCGGACCAGAGACACCTGACCAACGCTCGCCAAGACGCGGAGAACGCCAAGGCCTGGAATGGATGCAGGAGGTAGGCAATGCATGGAGCGAATTGCCGAAGGACAGGATGAGGGGGTCAATAAACCAACAACCGCACCTGAATTGATCGCCTCTCCCCAGCCCTCGGCAACCGTTCCCTACGTTGCTCTCGACCGCTTGCTCCCGGCACGGTCTACCTCCCCCATCCATGGGGTCGTACCTCGCGCATCCATGCGCTCGTCTCCCGGAGAGAGGGGGCAAGAAGGGCGCGCCGAGACAAGCGCGGCCCAGGGTGAATGGCCACTGGCCACTCAAGTGGCACGGAGCAATGCCTCGATATCGGCGCCGACGATGGCCTCCAGGTTGCGGGTGATCTTCGCCGCGTCCCAGTCCCACCACGCCAGGTCGAGCAACGCGGCCACGGTCTGCTCGGGGAAGCGCCGGCGCAACACCGCGGCCGGATTGCCGCCAACCACGGTGTACGGCGGCACGTCGCGGGTCACCACGGCACCTGCCGCGACGATGGCACCGTGACCGATGTGTACACCGGGCATGATCAGCGCTGCATAACCGATCCATACATCGTTGCCGATGACGGTATCGCCTTTGTACGGCAGCTGCTCCGGGGCGGGCGTGGCCCGTTCCCAGCCGTTGCCGAAGATGTTGAAGCGATAGGTCGAGAAGCCGTCCAGTTTGTGATTGGCCCCGTTCATGATGAAGCGCACACCGCGGGCAATGGCGCAGAACTTGCCGATGATGAGTTTGTCGCCCATAAACGGGTAGTGATAGAGGACGTTGCGCTCGAAGTCTTCCGGCGCGTCCGGATCGTCGTAGTAGGTGTATTCGCCAATGACGATGTTGGGGTTCGTCACGGTATTGCGGATGAAGCACACTTGCGGAAATCCCGCCATGGGGTGCGCGTTCGAGGGATCGGGTCCGTGCATCGTCGTCATCCTGGTTGATTTTCCCACCTGGCGCATAGCACCTTTCCTGCCCGCCCGCGCTCGTGCAAGATCGGCGCTCACACTGTTCTCGCATCGCCATGAAAATTCCGGTCCATTATGCCGCCGACCTGGATCGGCTTGAAACCTGGGTGAAGTATCGCAACGGCTTGTGCCGTGATTGCCGCGCCAGCTGCTGCACCCTGCCCGCCGAAGTGCGCATGGGCGATCTGGTGCGGCTCGGCCTGGTGGATGAGTTCGAGGCCGAGGGGCCGGCGAAGGACGTCGCGCGGCGGCTGGTCAAGGCCGGCATCGTCGAGCGCTACAACCATCGCAGCGAGCTGTTCACCCTGGCACGGATGTCCAACAACGATTGCGTGTTGCTGGACGGCCGTACGCGTCGCTGCACCGTCTATGAAAAGCGCCCGGATACCTGTCGCAATCACCCGCAGGTGGGGCCGCGGCCCGGCTACTGCGCCTACGCCCCCAAGCCGGGCTGAGGGCCGCGATCTGGCCGCGGCGCCATGTCTTGCCCATACTTCGGCCTCGACCATTGACTGGAGCAGTGGCTGCATGCGCATGAGCGTTAGAACACCTTGGGTGGTCCTGTGCGTGCTCGGCGCCTGCCTGCCGTTGCCGGGCACCGCCCAGGACGGGACCATCGACAGCAGTGCCGGCCCGTTGCGCGTCGAGACCGTGGCCGACGGCCTCGAACATCCCTGGGGTCTCGAATTTCTCCCGGACGGGCGCATGCTCGTGACGGAGCGGCCCGGCCGTCTGCGCCTCGTCACGGCTGAAGGCGATGTGGGTGCACCGCTGGCCGGCGTGCCCACGGTGTTCGCCGAAGGCCAGGGCGGCTTGCTGGACGTGGCGCTGGATCCGGCGTTTGCGAAAAACCGCCTCGTCTACATCTCTTATGCCGAGCCGGGTGAGGGTGGCGCCTCCACCGCTGTGGCGCGTGGGCGCCTGGAGGACAGTGCGCTGCGCGACGTGCAGGTGATTTTCCGGCAGACGCCGAAGCTGGGCGGCGGCAATCACTTCGGTTCGCGCCTCGCCTTTGCCCCGGACGGCAATCTGTTCGTCACCACGGGCGAGCGCTTCAAGTTCGAGCCGGCGCAAGACTTGTCCAATACCCTCGGCAAGATCCTCCGCATCCGCCCGGACGGCAGCATTCCGGCCGACAACCCCTTCGTAAACCGGCGCGATGTGGCCCCGGCCATCTTCTCCTATGGACACCGCAATGTGCAGGCCGCCGCCATCCACCCGCAGACCGGCGCGCTGTGGGCCATCGAGCACGGCCCGCGCGGGGGTGATGAGCTGAATATCGTCGAGGCGGGCCGCAACTACGGTTGGCCGCTGGTGAGCTGGGGCCGGCACTACAACCTGCGCGACATTCCCGATCCGGACACACGGCCGGACCTCGCGCAGTCCATCTACCAGTGGACACCGGTCATCGCGCCGTCGGGCATGACCTTCTACACGGGCCGGCTGTTCCCGACGTGGCAGGGCGACATCCTGGTGGGCGGGCTGGTGGCGAAGGCCGTCGTGCGGCTGAAACAGGATGGCAAGAGCGCGGAGGAAGTGGAACGGATCGAATTGAACGCGCGCATTCGCGACGTGGTGCAAGGCCCGGATGGCGCCATCTACGCGCTCACCGATGAAGACAACGGCGCTATCCTGCGCCTCGCCCCCGAGGCCCGCGCGGCGCCTTGAATCTCTCCGGCGCAGGAATGACCGCCGGGAGTCGCCGCGGCGCCGTAATGCGCAACTGCTTGTTCACGCTGTAGACGCCGAACACCACCTCGATGGCGTCTTCATCCACCTGAAACTCGTCGGCAAGAAACTGCACCATGTGCGCGGTGGCACGGCCGCGCACCGGTTTTTCGGCCACGTGGATCTCCAGCTGTTCGCCGATCACACCGCCGATGCGCGTCTGCGCCGCACGCGGGCGCCCGAGGACGTTGAGCACAAGGGTGTCGTCTTCCCAATGGCAGAACGGCATTCAGGCGCCCTTGCGACGCATCGCGCCCATTGCGTCCGCGTCTTGCAGCACTGACGCCTGCGCGACCGAACCGGCGAGCAGGGCGTGCATGTCCCGCCCGCTGGGTTCCTGGTATACGTTCAGCCCGAATTCCGGAACCATGGCGAGGACGTGATCGAAGATATCCGCCTGGATGCCCTCGTAATTCACCCAGCCGATATCAGCGGAGAAGACGTAGATTTCGATGGGCAGCCCCTGGGGCGTCGGTTGCAGCTGACGCACCAGCAGCGTCATGCCCTGGTGGACTTTGGGGTGTTGACGCAGGTAATTGATGATATAGGCGCGCAGGGTGCCCACATTGGTGAGCCGCCGGGCGTTGGCAATGAGGCGACCATCGCTGCTGTGCTTGTGGTTGTGTTCTTCCAGTTCCTTCTTCTTCGCGTCCATGTAGTCGTGCAACAGGGCAAAGCGGCTGAAACGTTCGATCTCTTCTTCCGTCAGGAACCGGATGCTCGACATGTCCACATTGAACGCGCGCTTGATGCGCCGCCCTCCGGCTTCCCACATGCCTCGCCAATTCTTGAAGGCATTGTCGAGAAACTTGTGGGTGGGGATGACCGTGATGGTCTTGTCCCAGTTGCACACCCGGATGGCGTGCAGGGAAATATCCACCACGTCACCGTCGGCGCCGAATTGCGGCATTTCGATCCAGTCGCCGAGCTGGATGAGATTGTTGGTGGTGAGCTGGATGCCTGCCACCAGCGACAACAGCGTGTCGCGGAACACCAGCAGGATGATGGCCATGGCCGCGCCGAGGCCGCTCACGAACAGCCACGGTGACTGCCCGATGAGCACCGCGATCATCACGATCACGGCAAATAAATGGGCGATGATGTTGAGGATCTGCAGATAACTGTTGATGGGGCGGTTTCGCGCCATCGGATAGCTGGTGTAGATGGCGTTGGTGGCCTTGAGTGCGGCCGAAAATGCGCGCACCACCACGATTGCAATGATCGCCAGCGTAACGCGCCCCAGGAATTCGCTGACTGCGGCAGGCAGCGCAGGCACGATGCGCAGCCCCTGGTAAAACGCCAGCGGCGGCACGATCCAGGCCGCGCGCCGGAAAAAGCCGGCGCTCATCAACTTGGCTGCCCAGTTCGATTGGCTGAGCTGAACGAACCGATGCACCAGGCCGACAACGTAGTGCCGCGCCAGCGGGAACAGGCCAAGGGAAACGCCCATGACCAGGACGAGTACCGTCAGGCCGACGAGCCCGGGGTAGTCGGCCGTGGCAGGGAAGTGGCGGGCGATGAGGTCGAGAATGGCTTGGCCGGTCTGGATGTCCTGGTTCATGACGGCAACGGCTCACGGGCTGAGGCCCGATGATAGGACAAAACGTCAAGGCGATGGCCGGGCACAACCCTCATACCGAGCGCACGTATGCACAGGGCGGCCGATAACGACGAGGGATGCAGCTGCCTCTGATTTATCCGGGGGCGGCCTATCGAGTGATTTCAACCGCTGGAGAGTGGCGAGGGAGGGGCGACGGGCGCCATTCCGTCACCTCGACCCGGGGGCTGGTTCAGTTTTTGGGCGGGACGTAGCCTTCGGGCTGGGTGCTGCCGGCGCCGAAGAAGAACTTCTGCATCTCGCCCTCCAGCATCTCGCGGTGCTTGGGGTTGATGGGGCTGAGGCGGTATTCGTTGATGAGCATGGTCTGCTGGCGCAGCCACATGCCCCACGCCTCCTTGGAGACGTTTTCGAAGATGCGCTTGCCGAGTTCGCCGGGATAGGGCTGGCGCTCCAGGCCTTCGGCCTCTTTACCCAGCTTCACGCAATGCACCATTCGG
>Ga0265293_10003565_pt1 | contig 28758 bp, 23 predicted proteins | sample Munlanlewell138R_FD_192505 | JGI IMG/M metagenome (GOLD analysis project Ga0265293, IMG submission 192505) | Leachate microbial communities from a municipal landfill in Southern Ontario, Canada - Leachate well 138R | ecosystem: Engineered > Solid waste > Landfill > Unclassified | place: Canada... | reverse complement strand
AGATCACGCCACCCACGTCGATGTCTACCTGAGTTTCGGTGACCCGTACTGGCCGGACGAGGAGGGTGCCCGCGCGGCCGAGGCCGGGATGGGTCCGATTACGAACGCTATCGGAATGCACCTCACGGCGGTAATCGTGCATCGCAGGGTTATCTCGCAGCCGGACCCGTGGGGCGACGTACGCGGCGACACGCCACTAGATGAGTGCAGCCGCGGCATGGCGGCCGCCGTCGATGAGACTGGTCTGCTCTGGCTCTGCGAAAAGTTGATTCCTCGCACCGAATTCCCGGCGGCGTAGTTCGTCTCATTTCTAGAGCTTGGCAACGAGGGTATCCATGGCCTTGACCATGTTGTCCTTGTACTCGGCGTCGATAATCACCCGACGACCCATCACCTGTCGTTTTCCAGGCTTCAGCGCATACAGAGGCGTGCCTTTCGCGAACGCCACCACACCGGTGGTTTGAAAGTCGCGAATGCTCACGAATCCGTCCTCCAAGTTTGAGAAGGTGAACATCTCGGGGTTGGAGGCCAGGAGGCCAGCAACATCGCTGTCGATCGATCGCAGGACCGCTGCGTACGCGGAGGCGTCGGTTATGTACTGAGTGATCCTGTTCTTCGTGATCAAATGAACCATTGGGAGCGTTCGGTTTTCAGCTCTCAGTCTGGTAGCGAAGGCATACTGTGAATAGATTTCCGAGGGCAGCTTCAGGCCGTACACCAACGAAAACGCATTCTGGATCGCGCGGCGTGACGAATCATCGGCCATGACGGGTAGCACCAGCCTGTCGACGACGGACAGAGCGATCTGTGTGTAGATCGAGAAGCTGGGGTTGCAGTCGATGAACGCGACGTCATATTGATCTGAGGCAAGGTCGAGAAGGTCTCTCAGCCAGTCGATAACGGCCATCCAGGCATTGGTTCCAGGGATAGTTGTGTTGGCGAGGGTAGATATTGCGTTGGACTGCAGTTCAAGCAATGGGTCGCCACAAATAAGTCTGACGTTCGACGGGATTTCATCATTGACCTCGGAGGGAGCGGTGATGTAGTCGTCGAATCGCACTCCCGGTGGGATGGTGAACGGCGAAGGCAACCGCTGCTGAAAGTAACCGCCGATAGTCGCTCTTGGGACCATCCCCTGAATCGCCAGCAACTTATCGCTTCCCTGGTTGTCCAGGCCGCCAAGGAGAAGTTCTGACAGGTTGGCCTGTGGGCAAACATCCACTACCAAGATCTGCTTATCGGGATTCTGCTCCGCGTAGAAGCAGATTGACTGGAAGCACAGGCTGGTCTTGCCCGTGCCGCCCTTGTTGTTCCAGTAGCCGTACACCAGCATGATTACTCCCCCGTCATTTTTGGACGTCAGAGCGTCCACGTTAGACAGTAGCACGTCCGCAATGGACGTCTTAAAACTAGAGAAACGAGACGACATGCTTAGGCGGCCCGCGCGGGTGCATAGTCCAAGGTCACGTCGTCCCATATCTTGTCTCATACGGCGTGTCTCGGATCTCATTAACCACGGGTCGTGAGACGGTGTGTGGATGACGACGATCTTGGGCTACGCGCGAGTTAGCACCTCTGCCCAGAACCTCGCCGCCCAACTGTCTGCCCTCAATGGCGCAGGGGTTGACTCACAGCGCTGTTTCACCGACCAACTCTCGGGCTCGGCCAAGTCTGATCGGCCGGGTTTGGCCGCGCTTCTGGACTATGCCCGCCCCGGTGACACCGTCGTCGTCACCGCCATCGACCGGATGGGCCGCTCCGTAGCTGAGGTCACTCGCACGATCGCCGATCTAGGGGACCGAGGAATTAAGTTGCGCGCGCTGAGAGAGGGTATCGACACCAGCACGCCCTCAGGCCGTGCGGTCGCCGCAATTATGGCCTCTCTTGCGGAGTTGGAGCTCGAACTCGGGCGCGAACGTCGTGCCGCATCGCGAGAGTCGCGTAGGGCGCGCCGTCTACCGGCCACAAAACCACCCAAGCTTCCTCCCGAGCGCCAGGAACAGTTGCGTCGGCTCGCCGCGACAGGGGAACCGGTCCGGGAACTAGCTGAAGCCTTCGGCATTGGCCGCGCTACCGCGTACCGCTACCTGTCGGTCGGCTCGTGATGATGATCAGACACGGCTACCACGGCGCTGCTTCCACAGCTTTTTCACGGCCGAGGCCGACCCGACTTGGTGACAAAACTTCTAGAGAGGCCAGGAAACGATGACCAGCGTTCGCACCGAGACGGAGACCGTTGTTAAACGGATTCTCCCGTACTTGCGCAGACGCGGGTACGACCCTGAAACCGACATCGACTTTGAAACGCCGGTTCAGAATCTCGAGCGATACACAAAGGGCTATGTGGATCTCCTGGTCAACTGCGGGAACAAAACCCCCTACTTCCTCATCGAGGCCAAACGCAACGGCCGTACCCTGACCAAGGCCGACGCCAAGCAAGCCCTGGACTACGGCAAAGCCGTGAAGGCCAGTTTTGTGGTCGTCACCAACGGCAACATCGTCCAGGTCTACAACACACAGACGGGCGAGGCGGTCCGCTGGAATGGCAAACTTGCCGACAAAATTCCCAGCAAAGATCAGGTGAAGGCAGTCGTCTCCTTCTTGCGGCGCAAGAAGGACGCGTCGGATGTTCCACTAGGAACCGGTGATGCCAGCCTGCCCTTCCGTCCATCGCTTCCCCTGAAGCAGCTCAACGAGTTGTTCGCACGATGCCATAACAAGATCAGGAACATCGAGAAGAACGAGGAAACCGCCTTCGCTGACTTCTCAAAGATACTGTTCCTCAAGCTTCTTGAGGAGAAAGACGACGCCGGTGACTTCCATCTCCCATACTCCTACCGCTTTTGGGAGCTAGCGGAACGACCCCCAGCTCAAGCGGACCAAGTGAAGTCCGCGATTAATCAAATGTTGGGTCAGATCAAGGCTATGGGTTTTGGAGACGTTCTCGCAGAAGACCTGCGTGTAAAGCAGCCAGCAACCTTCCGCCACATCGTCGGCGAACTCGCCAAGGTGTCGTTCACGGACAGTGACCACGACGTCAAAGGAACCGCGTTCGAGTACTTCGTCCGCGCGACCTTAAAAGGTAAAAAGCTTGGACAGTACTTCACCCCAAGGCCCGTCATTGACCTGATGACGGAACTAGTCGGCCGGGACGGCACGGTCGCCGCCCTCCGCTCAGGGACCGAGGTCCGGGTACTCGACCCCGCGTGCGGCACAGGTGGATTCCTGGTCTACATGCTCAAAGCGTCGCTGATGCAGCTCGACTCCCTCTATGCGGCCAGGAAAATCACCAAGGCCAACCGCGACGATCTGGCTAGAAGACTTATGAGAGACGTGTTTCACGGCTGCGATGCCAATGAGGGCGTCGCATCAGCCGCGAAGATGAACATGATCATCGCCGGCGACGGTCACACCAACATCCGATTCGAGAATTCACTCCTCCCAGATGCAGAAATCTGGCCGATGGAGCAGGCCACCTACGACTACATCCTGACGAACCCACCATTCGGAACAACCGAGGGCGACTCGCTCACCCGAGCACAGGCCGAGTCCTACCCGGTGCCAGGCGGCAAGGGCCAGCATATGTTCCTCCAGCGGATGGTGCTGGCGGCGAAGCCAGGCGGCCTGATCTGCACCGTGATCGACGAAGGATTGCTCAACACCAACACGGGCACCCAGCTTCGCCGATGGGTTATGCAACGGGCTGAAATCCTCGCCGTCCTGCGACTACCCGACGTCACCTTCAAGCCCAACAAGATCAATGTACGCAGCAGCGTGCTGTTGTTGCGGCGGCGCGACGCGATCGACGAGGATCTCCTTTCCACCTACCCCATCACCTTCGGCAGCGTCGACAGCCTCGGCTACCACGGAACTGGTGAACCCATCCGCGGGTTCGACTTCACTGCCGTCCGGGACTCACTTGTGAGCGGACTTATGGACCACGAGCGAGGGCCCACGCGCTCCGGCGATGCCTGGCAGTCGTTCGACGTCGAGTCGAACGACGTCGCAAACGACAGCACAAGCCGGTGGGACTATAAGTATTGGGAGCCCACCGTTCGCGCTAAGACAGCGGCACTTGTGGAGGCGGGCGCGTCAAATATCAAATCAATCAACACTATAGAGACGGACCGAGGACGCTCTCCACAGGCGGCTTCTTATGTAGATGAAGTCGACGGATATGCGGTAGTCATCAAAGCTGGTAGTTGCGTCACCCGCTACGGGCTCATCGACCTCGACGGCGCCGACTGGATCGAGAAACAAGTCTTCGATGAGATTCCGGAGTCGGCAAGACTCAAGAGCGGGGACGTGGTGCTGAGCTCAACTGGTGACGGGACCTTGGGAAAGGCGGCGGTTTGGGATCGAGATCAGCGAGCAATCGCTGAAGCTCACATCACCATCATCCGGCCAGATCCCGCCCAGATCAATCCGTACTATCTTGCCGACTACTTGCGGTCGGGATTCGGGCATGATCAAATTCTTCGTTTGTACACCGGCAGTACAGGTTTGATCGAACTCACCACCGATCACGTCGACTCGATAGTCGTTCCGTCAATCAGTGGAGTCACAGAGCAACTCGAGCTGTCAAAACAACTGCGAGCCGCCGAATCCGCATATTTGGGTTCGCTCGATCAAGCCAACGACTCGCTGACGTCGGCCCGCGCCCTGTTCGAGGAGAAAACCAGCGGTTAAGTTTCGGACACGAGTGTTCCAAAAGCCGTCATTTTTGACACAGGAACAGCGTGGGTACGCGCTGTCGCAGTCGCTGGCGATCATCCTTTCGGAGTGCACAACGCGATGTCGTAGCCCGATCGGACAGCATCGGCCACGACCTGTTGTGAATAGTCCCAGTCGTAGGTGGCCAGGCAGGTACGCCACAGGTGCAACAGAGTGTGGACCGACAATGGCAGCGCTGCGCCCTCGTATGTATCTGTCGGTCGGTCCCGGATGACCTTGACGTTGGGCTGTCCGTCTGGCTCCCGACCGACCGTCCGCCGGTAGAAGGGCACCAGCGTTAAGGCGTGGTAATCGAGCGCGGCTTCGAGAATCGCGAACGCCGGGGCTGCTGGAGACGGCCCGTCAAGGTCTGCCTCCTCCCACGTCACCAGCAGGTCGGTGCCCGCTACTGCGGCGGCGATTCTGCCCAGATGCGCCACCGCCTGAGCAGCGTCCGGTCCTCGTTCATACCCGCGGCAAATGATGTGCCCGACCAATTGCTGTTCACCGAAGCGGTCGAACACGAACACCTGCGGTATCGGGGTGGGGCCTTGCCCCCATGTAGTGGACACGGGATTTGTGGTTACGCCGCTTGGGGCAGCGTAGCGGTTGTGTGGTTGTTTTCGTATGTGGCCGGGCTGGAATAGGCGCATCGGGAGTGTCGTCGTGTGAGGTTGTAGCGGACCAGCCAGCGGAACACTTCACGGCGGCAGGTGGGGGCCTCAGGCCAATGGCTGCGGTCCTGCAGGATTTCGCGTTTGAGGGCAGCGTTGAATGATTCGGCCAGCGCGTTGTCGGCACTTGCCCCCACTTCACCCATAGACTGGGTGACACCGAGAGTCTTGCAGAGTTTTGCGAAATCCTTTGAGGTGTACTGACTTCCGTGATCGGAGTGGAATACTGCACCGGTAAGTGACCCGCGTAGCGACTCCGCGGCTTTGAGGGCATCTTCGACCAGTTCGGTGCGCATGTGATCGGCGATCGCCCAGCCCGCCACCCTTCCGGAGAAGCAGTCGATCACCGTCGCCAGGTAGAGATTTCCGCCGGTGGCCAACGGTAAGTAGGTGATGTCGCCGACGTACTTTTCGTTGGGAGCGGGCGCGGTGAAGTCCCGCTTGAGCAGGTCGGGGACCTTCTGGTTGGCCGGATCCGGTGTGGTGGTCTTCACCCGGCGGCGGCGTCGGTAGCCGACGATCCCGGCACTGCGCATCACCCGGGCCACCCGCTTGTGGTTGACCCGCTCACCCTCGGGCACACCGTCGTTGAGCTCGGCGGTGATCCGCGGCGCCCCGTAGGTGTTGTCCTCGTCGTGCACGGTGCGGATACGGGCCTCCAGCGCCTTGTCGGCGGCCTGGCGGGCAGCCCGGCCCTCGGCGCCGGCCAGCCAGGCATAAAACGAGGAACGCGCGACCTCGACGACCGCGCAGAGCCACTTCACCGGGTAGGCGTCGAGGTGGTCGGCGACGAACTGGAAGCGGCTCACCAGTTCGTCTCCCCGGCGAAATATTTGGCCGCCGACCGCAGAATGTCGCGCTCGGTGGACAACCGGGCCTCGGTGGCGCGTAACGCCTTGTTCTCGGCCCGCAACCGGGCCAGCTCTTGTTCCGGGGTTTCAACGCCGCGGGCCGGCTGCGCTGCTACAGCGGGGTTGCGGTGCCGGATCGGCACTCCGGCGGCCTTGCACCACGCCGAGAGCGTCACACCGCTGACCCCGAGTTCCTCGGCGATCTGGGTGATCGTCGCGCCCTCAGTGTCTCGGTACAGCGCCACCGCGTCCTGTTTGAACTCGTCGGGATAATTTTTCCTTGCCATCGTGCTGGATCATCTCGCTTCCCCCGCCAATCTTGCGGGATTGAGCGTGTCCAACACACGGGGTCAGGCCCCGTGACGCCCCTGGGAAGCATCTCGTCAAACGCGTTGTCCATTGCCGCAGTAGCTGTCGCCCGCATGGTCGCACCCAACTCGGTGGGCATGTCGTAAGCGACGTATTCCAAGAGGGGTGATCCCACCTGCTCGACCGTACTGGCCGCCGCCGACGAGAGAGCCCGTGCCGGACGTTGTGCGACGCCTCGGACTTACCGGCCGCGACTGGTGAGCTGGCCGCGGCGTTCGGCATCGGGCCGAGCGTAGTTTCTTGGATCAGATGTCCAGGCCGTAGTCGTTGTCGAGGTCTCGTCCGCGGTCGCGGTGACGCTCGGTGATGCGGGTGAGTTGGCGCCAGGCGCGTTGGTGGGTGTCTCGGCTGCGTTCGATCTCGGCGGCCAGCTCGGGGTCAGCGATGGTGAGCGCCGCGGCGCGGGCGGCTGGGTCGATGTCGTGTTGGTGGGCGGCCCAGGGCAGGTTGAGTCCGTCGAGGAGCCGACGGGAGGGTCCGGGTTGGTCGTCGTCGACGAGCAGCAGCCGGGCGTGATGGGCGGCGGCGTGTTCGGCGATGCGGGCCAGGTCGGCGGGGCGCGCGGCTGCGGCGTTGTCGATAATGAGGACTGCGTCGCGGGGCATCGGGGTGGTGGTGAGGCGGTCGGGGTTGTAGCGGGCGATGGTCCAGCCGCGCTCGGCTGTGTGTGGCGGCTGGGGTGTGGGGGAGACGACCACGACGGCGCGGCCTCGGTCGGCGGCGGCGGTGTGGGTGTCGGTGATGAGTTGGTCGAGGTCCTCCCGGTTGCGGGAGTGCGCCATGGTGACCGCGTGACCGTAGGGCACCGCCAGCGGCCCGGCGGGCAGGGGTTCGCCACCGTGGCGGCCAGCCACAGCCAGGACGTCGGCCAGGGCGCGGTCAGCGGTCTGCTGCTCTTCGCGATGTCGGTCGTCGGTGGCGTTGGCGCGGTCGTGCCGGTGGGCCCGTTGTAGGTGGGTGACGACTCGGCGGTGGTGGTCGAGGTGGTCGGTGACCTCGGCGGGAAGCTGGGTGTGTTCGGCTGCGGCAGCGGCGGTTTCGGCGATGGTGGCCGAGTCGCGGTCGCGTCCGAGGATGGTGCGTAGCGCGGCGGCGGCCTGCGCGGTGGTGCCGCGCACGCGGGTGTGGGTGTCGATATCGGTGGTGGGTGCGTGTTCGTGCTCGCGTTCCCCGGTGGGCTGCTCGTAGAGGTAGACATTGTTGGTGTGGCGGCCGCGGGTCATCGCGACGTAGGCGGTGCGCCGGTTGGCCAGCCGCGAGGCCACGCCAAGTAGCGCGTGGGTCGTGTCGGCGGTGGCTCCTTGGGCGGAGTGCACGGTCAGGACGTAGCCGAGATGTACCTGCTCGCGCAGGAAGTCGCCGCTGAACACCGCGATCGCGTGGTCCCCGATGCGGCGGGCCGCGAGCCGGTTGTTGTCGGGATCGACCTCGAGGACTTCCCAGCGGTTGCCGTTGCGGACCGGGGCGGGATCGGGTTGGCCGGCGCGGGCCGGGCGCATAGCGATGGTGGGGTCGCTGTCACGGGTGACGATGAGGTCACCGGCGGCGATGCGGTGTCCACGGGCGGCGGTGACGGTGGGGGCCTCGGTGTGGATGCGGTCGCGGTGGATGCGTTCGTTGAGCGGGTCGGCGACTTCCCAGCGGTCGGCGATGAGCAGGGCGTCGCGGCCGGCGTCGATATCGGCGCGCCATGCCGCCAGGGCGTCATCGGCCATGGTCACTTCGTCACCGACATTGAGACGGCCGCTGCGGCGATACCAGCCCACCGCGCGGCGTACCGCAGCCGCGCCGCCGTGCCGTACCGCCAGGGAGGCGGCGCGCTCGTCGGGGTCTCGCATCCGCCACACCTCGGACAGGTGTTGTGCCCAGGGCAGATCGGTGCAGAGTTGTTCGAAGGTGCCGGCGCGTGCTTTGACTGGTTCGAGCTGGCGGGCATCACCGACCAGGACCGTTTTGACCCCAGCCTCGGTGGTCGCGGTCAACAGCTCGCGCAGCTGCTGGGTGCCGACCATGCCGGCCTCGTCGACGACCACGAGGGTGGGTGCGGCAGTCAGCTGTAGGGTGCCGCGGCGGTGGCGCTCCAGTGCTGCGGCGATCGTCATGCCCGCGCCGCCGGCGTCCTCGCTCATCGCCTGATCGACGGCGCGGTGGGTGGGCGCGAGGACCAGCACATCGCCGCCGGTGCGGCGCATCGCCGCGCGCAGCGCTTTGAGGCTGTGCGTCTTGCCGGCGCCCGCCGGGGCGGACAGCGGCTGGATCAGCCACGGTGAGGCGGCGATGTTGGTGATGGCCGCTCGCTGATCCGGCGACAGCGCGGCAGTCTCATCACGGCGAACTGGGATCACCGCGCGCTGCGAGCGCGCCGGCGTCAGGTCGATGATGGCGCGTTCCTCGGCGAGCAGCTCGGCGGCGGTGTAGCGCACCGATCCCTCCCGCTGATGCGGCTCGCGTTCGGCGGTCACCGGAATCAACACCTCGTCGGCCAGCGTCTCCACCAGCTCGCGCGGCGACACGCCAGCAGTGGCGGCGGCATCGACCGGCAGTGCCGCGGTAATGGCCTCGATGAGATCAGCGCGGGTGAACGTCGCCGCCTTATGGATGCCCGCGACCGCCTGGCGCGCCACCTCCCGCACATCCACACCGGCCGCGGCCCGACGTAGCTGGCGGGCCTGCCGCTGCGCCTCGGCATCGACGTCGAACCCGCGCGCATCGCTGGCCCAGTCGGCGCGCAGCTGCGCCCACGACAGGCTCTCGGGTTTACGCGGTCGGGTCGCTTTCTGCGCTACGCCGAGCTGCGCGGCACTGGGCTGCTCGTCGGCTAGTACGAGGTTGCCGCGTGCCCATTCCCGCAGCTGTGACGAGCGTTGCGACCACGCGCGGATCGTGGACCGGTCCACGCCGGCCACTTCGGCCATGCCGGTATCGGGGTCAATCCGCCCCCACTCCACACCCAGCGACGTGCTCAACTCGGCGCGCAGCGTGGCCTGATAGATCATCCCGGCCGCGCGCGCTTCGTGAAACAACGACGTGCCATCCAGCGACACCAGCCGACCATCGGCGCGGGCTTGCCGGTTCGGCACGATCACGTGCGTATGCAGGTGTGGATCACCCGCGCGTGAGGTCTCGTGCTGAAACGCCGCGGCCACGATCCCCGGCAGCCGCACAAGATCCTTGCGGCCGGTGCGCGGGTTGTGCACCCGCGTGTAACCGGCGTGCGCGGCAAGATAGGTCATCGCTTCGCGCATCGCATGCGCGTGCGCATCAGCGACCGCTTTGACCGCGACATCATCACCGCGCGCGCGAATCAGCGACACCGACTTTGGCGCGCAAAAGGTCAAATCGAACCCGTGCACCGAGCCGTCACGGAAGGCCCGACCGACCTCACCGGAGGGCGCCATGCCCTCATCGAGCCACCGCGTCACCACGTCCAGATCGGCATCGCCGCCGAGCGCCTCGACACACGTCAACCCGACCCGTTCGGTCGCGCTCTGCACGTCCTCACCGACCACCAACCATGTCGGCAACCGGGTCTCCGACTCGCTGTAGTACTCGCCGAGGCCACCGTTTCGAGCACGATCATCACGCGCCGCCGCGGTCGCCTCACGGGCGGTGTCAACGTAATACGACACCGACCACCGGCCCAGCTTCGCGATCGTCAGCACCCGCGCCCAACCCCTCCCAACCCGGCCACCGCGTGGCCCAGGGAGCGCGCCGCCAGGCGCGCTCCCGCCATGCTCGCACAACTTGTGCAAATGTGCCAGATGATTTACGGGTACTGCGATCTGCGTGGGCACTGTGGGGCTGAACTGGTGTGGGGTAGTGGAGGTATCGAAGGCATGGGGTGGGGGCTTTTGGTTGTGGTGGGCAGAGAGAAGGTGTGGTTGGCAACAACGAGGTAAGGGTGAAGAGAACAGGGGTGGTGAAGAGGAGGAGAGGCGTGGGCCGGTGTCACCGACTGAAACTTAGGGCCACTAGTTAGGTTGGCTTGGAAGTGCGAGTGTGGGGTCGGCCGGGACAGTGGGGTGCGGGCGTCGTCGCCGTGCTGTCGGGCTGTGTGGGCGCTCATCCTGCTGAATCCGCGAGCTGTCATGTCGGCGTCGAGTGCACCGCAGGTGGCGCGGCCGGTCCTGAGCGTGTGCGGGTGCGGTGTTGTTGGAAGTAGGCCTTGGCGGCGGCGCGGGCGGCGGCGCTGGCCACCGGCTTGCGTTCAGGAATGCGCGCGACGGTGCCCGGGTGCGGTCGGGTGTGCGCTGCGTCGGTGAGCGCCGCCGGAGCTGGCGTCTGGTCGATGCGGGTGGCGGCGTAGCCGCCGCCTTTTGGCGGTGTTGGCGGTGTGGTCCACGAGAGCCGTCGTAGGCGGCTGGACAGAAACGCTGCGGGGTTGGTGATGTGGTCGGGCCAGTTCCATCCGCGGGTGCGCATGTCGGTGTCCAGGGCGTCGGTGATGGCGCGTGCCGACCAGACGGCGGGGTCGATGCCTGCGGCGGTAAGCGCGTCGCAGATGCCGCCGATGTGGCCGCGTCCCAGGCCGTGGGTACGTGCGACGAGTTGGGCGGCGAGCCGTTGGGTGGCCAACGGTCGTGGTGTGGTGCGCCAGCGCCGTGGTGGAGCGGGTTTTTGTTCGCGGTCATCGGTGGCGTGTGCGCGTGCGCGCACGCTTGGTGAGTTACTCCCTACGGGAGCTAAAAGACCATCACCGCCTGACGGCGGTAGGTGGAAATTGTGCACAGGCTGATCGTCGGCCGGATGGGGGTCGCGGCGCGGTACGAGGTGGTACACCGAGGGGCGGCGGCCGACGCTGGGTGTGGTTGGCGAGCCGTGGCCACGCTGCGCCTCTACGGCCCATCGCGCGGCCCTCAGTACGCGCCAGGCGGCGGTGACGGTGCGCACGTCACAGCCCACGGTGTCGGCGATGGTGGCGCGGGTGACCGCGACGTGGCGGCCGGTGGCGTGATCGGCGTGCTCGGCCATCACCGCCGCGATCGCCAACAGCGTGGCCGCGGTGATCGATACCCGCTGCTCCGCGCACAGCTGTCCGAACGCCGAGGAGTGCGCCCACCGAGACAACCCTTCAAACCAGCCGGCGCGACTGGTCCACATCGGCGCAGACGGCGCACAAGACCCGGCACGCTGCACCCACCCACGGCGACGCTCATTAGCGTGCGCACGCGCTACGTGAGGGCTGCCGGCGGGAGTGCCTGTGAGAGCGCCGCGCAGCGGCGCGGGGCACGCACCACTGGCGCGATGAGAACGGGTACGTAGTTGGTCACGATTTGCGCACTGAATGCGCGCCATTTCTGGAACGTCAGACAAGCGTGCGCTACCGTGAGAACTGTCCACCAAGACAGATCCCTTCGGGGAAACGGGTGCGGACCCGGACCTGAGTTGGCGCTCAGGTCGATACCTCAGACAAGGCCCCTACGGGGGCCTTCGTCATATCAGCGGGCGAATCCGCACACCAGCTATTGAGATGTCACGTCTGCCAAGGCCCGAAGCCGTCGCGCAATAACAAAGAACTGCTGGCCAGGCCCTAGCGGGGTCTCAGATCGCCAGCGGCAGCTCCCCTCGATCACGGCCCAGATCCCAGACGAGATCGGGCCGGCCAACGGATAGCGCCATCGAGTCGGCGATGTACTGCGAGGTCGACGTTCCGGCCTGGCGCGCTCGTCTGACCAGTTCTGCATAGACCTCTTCTGGGATCCGCGTCTGTACCAGGCGCCGCGGGCCTTTGTGTGGCTGAGCCATAGCTCATATGTTTATCGCTGATATCAGATAGCCGGTACCGACACGCCGAGGCTGCGTGAGGTTTCTTGGCGCGCGTGATCTCCTCGATCGAATCGGGCGCGGCGTGCTGACCTACGACGGGGCCATTGCCGAGGTCATCGCGGAGTTCGGGTAACCCGCACACTGACCCCGGCGCAATGTGGCTATCAGGGCAGCGCAGTGTGGGCTATCATGGGTGGTGCCTGTTGCGTTGAGCTTCAGGAAGTGAGCCCGAGACCCGGCCGGACGACCGTGGCGCTCGGGCTTTGCGATTTTAGGGGCCTGGTCACACGTCGCGGGTGACCGTGACGGCGGGGTTGATGAGCTTGCGCCAGTGCCCGCCTTTGGCCCAGCACCAGGCGATGGCGTCGGGGATGGCCAGCAGCGCGTCAGTGTGGGGGCGTTTGTGCTCGTAGTGCAGGGTGTCGCGGCAGCCGGCGGCGCGCGTGTATTCAATGAGTTTCTGGTTGTCGAACTTCACCATGGTTTCGTCCTCATCGAGCACGATGTGTGCGTCGCGGGCATTGGCGTGGTCTTCGATGAGGGCGCGTAGGCACGCTGAGCGGCGTTGGCGTTCGTTGCGGTGGTGGGCGCCAGCGCGGTAGATGGTGGCTTGTACGCCGGCGTCGACGAGGGCCTGGGCGATGGTGCGTTTGCGGCCGTCTTTTTCGTTCTTCATGTGCAGGTAGCGTTGTCCGGGCAGGAGCAGGCCTCGTATCAGATGACGCAGTGCGGCCAGCTCCGTCGTGACGTGGACGCTGGCCACGAGCAGATAGTCGCGTTGCTTGGTTTCATCGACGTAGATGTGGCGAGCGGTCACGACATGCTCCGGTCACCCGGGAGCTGCCTCGCGCGGCTGATCTGTATGGCGGCGGTGGGCCGGTCGTGGAGCGGCATTTGTACCTTCACACCGATTCTCGGCGCGACCCTGCCCGGTTGGCAGGTTCCACTGGATGACCGGCGTCTACGCGAGCGATTGAACGTGTCGATGCACATGCCCGGAGACGTTAACGAGCGGGCATGCAGACGCCCCGGCGATCAAGCGGGCATTTTCGGGATGAGCAGGGATTTTATGGCTCGAAGTGGGAGCGGAAGCCTTCGAGCCAATCCGCGCGGGCGAAGCTGTTGAGATCAGTCGGAACCCATACCTCGGCGTCGTCGGGACCGTTTGCGTCGCCGCTGGCCACCCGCTCCTGGGCTTCGAGACAGCCCGCCACATGCATGTCCTCATGCTGTGAAAAGACGGCTTGCATCTCGGCGAGGTTGGTCGTGAAGTCCTGGTAGGCGGCGCGGCGTTCGTTGTCGGTGGGGTAATCGTCGCCGTACCTGTCTAGCCATGCTGCCCAGTGCTCAACGGAACCCGGCTGCGGCGGCGTGTTCATGATTTCCACGGTATGACTCCCTGCTGACATCTGCTGGAGATCTCGCTGGATGCCCTTCCTCGTAGCGGACGCTGTTGTGCGTGGTGGTGGCTGTCAAGGCTCGACCGTGGTCGACCGCGCAAGCAGCGGCACGGCCTTGACAGCCACCACCACCACGTTCACCACAATTGCCCGGCGAGGAAGGGGGCACGTGCGAGCTCTCAAGGCATGCGGTCGTTGTGGTCTGGCCTGGGGATTCCGGCGTCGTCGAGGTAGCTGTTGATGTCGTCGTCGACGGTTTCGCTGCGGCGTTCATGCGGCTTGCCGCCTTGCGCCGGGGGTGCAGTCCCGCCTGACAAGGGACGCCGCCGCCTCTGTCACGACGCCTTTCTTAGGTGCGTTGGGCTGCGATGCTGCGGATGATCTGCTCGCTGAGATCGGCGTCGGCCAGGAGCTGGTCGACGAGGGCAGCGATCACGTCTTGGCCGGTGACGCGGGCAAGGCCGAGCCGGTCGGCGGCGCCGCGCTGCCAGGAGTCGAGGGCGCGGTGTGCGGTCGGAGATAGATCGACGGTGCGCCGCACGTTCTTCTGCCGGACAGCCATCGGAGCCGCCGCAGCTGGGGCCGGCGGCGCCGGATCACGTGAGGTCGCGGCTGGGGTTGTGCGCTTCAAGCGTTCAGCGTTGGCCTTGATCCTGTCGGCGGCTGTGCTCATCGTTTGGGGAATCCTCCCTGCTCTACACATATATCAGTATGTAAGTACATCCGTATTTCCTGATTTACGGATTTGCTGCGACAGCGAGGAGTTCGGCGGCTATGTCGCCGTAGGCGGTCGCGGCCGCGTTGGTGATCGGCAAGCCGAACGCTTGGGCGTAGCGCTCCAACCGCCCCACGGTCGGCCCCAGGACGCGCACGTCGTCACTGCCCAACATCTGCCGGTACACGTCGGTGCTGGCGGCGTTGGGCACGGTACGGGTGAGGGCAACGGCCAGTTGCGGCGGGTCGTCGGCCGCCAAGGCGGCCGCGTCGTCGACCAGCTCGCGGATGGCGGGCACACGCGCGTACTCCATGCCCGTGGGTGCCATCGGGACAAGGACGTGCGTCGCCAGCCGGATGGCCGAGGCGACGACGCCGCGGCGTTCCTTCATCGGCGGTGTGTCGATCACTACGGCGTCGTAGCGGTCGCCTGCGACGCCGGGCAGCTTGCGGTGCAGATCGGTGACCGGCATCCCGATTACCGGGATGCTCCACTCCCCTGCTTCCGACCATGACAGCAGCGATTCATTTTCGCCGTCCGCGTCGACGCCGAGAACAGACAGGCCGGATTCGGCCAGGGCGTGCAGGATGAACGCCGCAGTGGTGGTTTTGGCGGACCCGCCTTTGAGGTTGGCCACCACGATCGTCAGAACAGGCGACATCAGCCTTTACTCCGATTCAGTAGATACAGACTTACGGAGACCCGCATATCAGTAACCTCCGTACATGATCGCACGCGAGCGGTCGGAGCGCGCGCGGTGTCCGCACTTACGCATTTACTGATTTACGGAGATACGGACTCTAGGTTTAGGACGAACTCGCAGCTCCAGGAGCCCGGCTCCATTGCCGACCACATCCGGCACTTGGATGCACGCGTCCCTAGACCGCCTCGGGTCTCACGCGGTGGCGTTGTTCTTGCGCCACTGCCGTACCGCGGCGATCACCTCCGAACGGGTGATACGTCGATCGCGGAAGCGGACGTAGAGCGTGTCCATCCGTGGATCGATGCGCCCGCTGTATCCCAAGCGCAGAGCGGCCTCCTCAGGGGTGATGCCAGCGCTGGACAGTTCGGCGGCCAGGTGGGGCCGCTGCCCGCCGCTGAGCCGGATCCACGCGACGACGGTGGGGTCCTCTCCGGCGAGGCCGTCGAGACGTGCAGCCGTCCATTGCAGGTGCATCTTGTTGGCTTTCTTCGACTCCCACCCGAAGCACTCGCCGTTAGGGTGAAGGTGCTCAGGACGTTGTGCGATGACCTCGTCGAGCAGCGCTTGCAGGACCGGCGGACGCCACCGGCCGGTCTTCGACGTCGCGGACTTCTGGTGGAGTGGCGGTTCGGCCTTGACCCGTGCCAGGGCTTGGGCGAACGTCTCTCCGGGCGGCTCAGTGGGGAGGGCTAGGTCGGCGGAGTCTCCGTAGAGGGCCGGTTCCAGATAGTGCTCGGGATTGGCCGAGAGATCAGCGGCGGCGAAGTCGCGGCGGATGGCCCGCACCACCGGTGCCTCGATGGTGCTCATCGCCGACTTGACCCATTCGCCGCGTCGGCGTAGCTCGTCGACGAGCCGAGCAGGGGGCCAGCCCAGCTCCTTGGCGAGTTCATGGACGCGCATCGTGTGTTTGGGCCGAGGGTCTAACCTCATGGATGTTCCTGACTTTCAGACGCGGGGACACTTTCGCTGGCCTGCACCGCTGCAACGGTGTGGGCCAGCACCATTTTCTCCTCGGCCCCCGACGGGACGTTATGTTTGACAACACTTAAAAGTCTCTAGGCAACACTTAGAATCAGGCGGTGTCGCGGGGACCCGGAGCGCTGCAACGGCAGATTCTGGGTGCACTGTGGTCTCGCGGTGAATCCGACTGCTACGACATCAGTGCGCTGTTAGACCTGTTTCCTCGGCATTTCCTGGAGGAGTGCACCACGCTGCATGCGCGATGGCGGTGGTACACCATCGATCTCCTCGATGTGGTTGCCTTCGGAGATCCACGTAGTCACCGCGTCAGCGCCCACCGGGCGGTGCGCTCCCTGGCGCGAGCCCGCCGGGTGCAGATCATTGATCGATGCCCGTATGACGACCCCTTCCTTGCGCAAGTCGACTACTACGGCAACCGGTTCGGCGGCCTCGACCTCGCGGAGATCGGCCAGTACGCCGATCCGCGGTGGCCCGGCCGACAGGGTCGACACCTGTGGTTCCGTCTACCGCCTCCGATCACCGACCACGTTCCCGACGACGATCAGCTGATCCGGCTGCAGCTGCTGCAGGAGGGGTTCATCCCCGAGGCGCTCGACGAGTTCACGGGCACCACCGACCGGAGCGCGGCATGGCGCTCCGACACCGGCCAGTACCTGCGTTGGTTGTTCTGCGGACCGAGTGCGGGTGGCTAGTTGTAGCTCCTTGACAGGTTGTGAACGGCGTGGTGAGTGCTAACAGGTGAGGACCTCCGGTATCGGTGTGGTTACCACACACACATCGATCACCGGGAGGTCCTCATGGTCCACGCTAATGCCTGTTTGACTCCGAAGGGCCGGTTGCGGCTGGCGCGTTGTGTCGTCGATGACGGATGGACCTACGCGCGGGTCACGGGGGGTCGAGCAGCGCGAGGAAGTCGTTGAACACCAGCCGGTCGACGATCTCGGATTCGGGGGCCGGCCCCCGCCGGCCTCCGGCAGTGCTGGTATCGATGGCCTCAGTGAGGGAGCGCAGTTCGACGCCGCGGTCCTGGAGGTCACTGGCGACGGTGAGCAGGTGGGGGAGTGAGCGGCCGAGACGGTCGAGCCGCCAAGACGATGAGCACGTCACCGCGGCGGGGCGTAGTCCCAGCAGCGCGGCCAGCTCGGGGCGATCATCGCGAGCCCCGGACATGCGCTCGGTCCAGATTCGGTCGGCTCCTGCCTCCGTCAATGCCTTCGTTTGCATGTCGGGGGACTGGTGCAACGTCGAAACGCGGGCGTATCCGAGCAGCGCCACCGGTAGTCCTCTCAGGGTCAGTCGGGTACGAGTTTTCAGGCCCAACCGGGCCGCTTGCGGACCGGGCGGGAGCCCGTCTTGTGGTCTTTAAGGGTGTCCCCGTCCTCGTCGGTACGGGGGTGGCCCCGATGTGATCCACTCGAATGGCCCTGACCCCGAGAACCGTCATGATCGTTTCACGCTCTACTGCGAATTTCGCGGGCCACGCAGGGGGTGTGGCGGTATCACCTTGTTGTCCCCGCTTTCCACCCCGTTGTCCCGCTTCTCCACCCCGCCGATCAGCTCGACGGGTCCTGACGGAAGGTCGCCCGCGCTGCTGTCACCCACGATCGGATTACACCATCGTGGTCGCATCGCATCTGTCTCGTTTCTAAAGATTCGAGGTCGATCAGTTCTTGTCTCATTGTCGGGAGCTGAGTTCGGTTCAACGGAATGAGCCTGGGTCATGTGTGGTGGGTGGTGTTGCCGCCGTGGCGTTTGGCTTCGAACATGGCGCGGTCGGCTTGGGTGATCGCGGTGTGCAGCACTTGGTGCGGATCTGCGTCGGGTGCGAGGAATTGGGCACGGTTCATGGTGGTCACGCCGACACTTGCGGTGATTTCGGGTTGATGACTCGATGTTGTGATGGATTGTCTGATCTGCTCTGCGATCAGCCCGGCCTGATCGGGTGGGGCGAGATCGATAATGACGAACTCCTCACCGCCTACCCGTGCGACGAGCGCTGTCGGACTGGTGGTTTCCCTGATGTGTTGGGCGCAGCGCACCAGCACCTTGTCACCGACAGCATGGCCGAAAGTGTCGTTGATCTGCTTGAACCGGTCGATGTCAACCACGATCACCACAACTGCGTCCTCGCGGGATGTGGCCTGGTTGAGCAGATCACCAATGTTGAGGTGGAGGCCGCGGCGGTTCAGCGCGCCGGTGAGCGGATCGGTGGATGATTCGATGGCATCCATGCGCAGGGTGTGGATGCCGAATTGCACTCCCAACGATGTGGACACCACCGGTACCACTGCCCCAAGGATCCCGACGACAGCCCAGCTGTCGCTGCCGAGGCCGTTGTGCGCGCCGGTGAGGGCGATGAAGCTCAGTGTGGTCAGCAGGATCAGAGCCGAATGCAGCGCCAACGCTTTAGGTCCGTCGAAGAACACCAGATACACCGAGATCAGGGCGAAGAAGTTCAGTGCGAACAACCCGGTGAGCCAGTGGGAATCGATCAGCGCCAGCATGGTGATGCCGATATCGGCGGAGGTGATGAACATCCGGGATCGCCGCAGCGAAGGCCACGGGCGGGTGCACCAGCTCAGCGCCCAGAACACGTTGAGCGCGGCAAACAGGACCACCACGATCTGCGACGGCGCACTGGAGGTGGGCAGCAGCATCGCCACGGAAACGACGGCGGTCAGCCCGATCCCGGCCCCGATCATCAGCGCTATCGCGCCCGCCATCGCCCGTTGGGCGAAAAACTGGACGTATCCGGTGTAGTCGATGGGCTGGTGCCACCATTGGGCCATCAGCCGACAAAACGTCAGCAGGCTTCGGCGATTGGTGCGCACCCCCCGCCCCCCCTTGGTGTGATGAGCGCCCCCCGTCCGAGGGGTCCGCAAGTACCAAACCGACCATTCCGGCTATCACAAGGAGCCTAACCCGCCTCGGCAATGGGGCATGTCACCAATTACATCCGGCATGCTCCGCAGCGGGATCGGCAAACTCCACCTCTATGGCGTAGCGTGCCGCACTTCGTCGGTGGCGTTGAGCCGAGCCAGGTGCCGTGCGAACCCCATCGGCCTCACATGTTGAATGTGCCCTCGGCCGACTCGTTGCGTTTGCCTGCGAGGGGCTGCCCGTGACTGTTGCCGTCGAGGAGGGCGGCCAGTTGTGCGGCCAGGGTGAGCGCGGCGGTGTCGAGGCCCTCGCAGATGTCTCGGTGAATGTCTGAGTGTGAGCATCTCGCAAAAATGCTGCCCCACACCGCGGGAGCGGCGGCATCGGCGAGGTGCTCGCACGCGTAGCGCTCCACGCTCGCGGTGAGTTGGCCGTAACCGCAGCGCCGTAGGGCGGCGTTGATTTCGTCGCGCGCCCGAGCGTAGGTGTAGTGCGCGTAGATCTCGCCAGGGATCTGGTCGCCCCGGCAGTCGCCGAGATCCCAGCTGTCCGGGTCGTGCAACCCACGGGCGAGGCGGTGCGCGGTTGCGTAGCCGGCACCGACAACCACCGTGGTCGTCCAGGCAATAAGCCGGGCCCGCTCACGAGCACCGGGTCGTGGCGGCCCGATGGGAGACCGGTGTGGGCTGTGCGGGCTCGTCACTGGTGGCCTCCGCCCAGTGCTGCGCTCTCGACGCGCTCAGCGGTGTGGCTGTCGGCTGCCGCGCCGCCCAGGCGGCGTTGCAGGGCATCTCCTTCGATGTCGAGGTCGGGCAGCAGGCGATCCAGCCAGGCTGGGATCCACCAGGCTTTGTCGCCGAGGGCGGCCATGACAGCCGGCACCAGAGTCATGCGGACCAGGAAGGCATCGATGAGGATGCCGATGGCCAGGGTGAAGCCGACCTGGGCGATCATCGGTTCGGGGTTGAAGATGAACCCGGCGAAGACACTGGTCATGATGATCGCGGCCGCGGTCACGACTTTGCCGGCCATCCCGAAACCTTGTGTGACAGCGTGTGTTCCGTGGTGGCCGTGGGTGTGGGCTTCTTTCATCGACGAGACCAGGAAGACTTCGTAGTCCATGGCCAGGCCGTAGAGCACACCGGTGGCGATGATGGGCAGCAGACACAGCACCGGGGTGGTGGAATCCATACCAAGAAGCGGCTGCCCCCAGCCCCATTGAAACAGCGCGGTGGTCGCACCGAAGGCCGCACCGATGCTGAGCAGGAACCCCAGAGTGGCCTTCAGCGGGATCAGGATCGAACGGAACACCAGCAGCAGGATCACCAGGGACAGACCGACCACGATGGCCAGGTAGACCGGCAGTACGTCGGCGAGTTTGTCGGTCACGTCGATCCCCAGAGCGGTGAACCCGGTGACACCGATATCGGCCCCGGAGTGCGCGGCGATCATCGGGGCCTGCTCGCGTAGCGCGGTCACGATATCGGCGGTCGAGGTGTCGGTAGGCCCGGTCGCGGGAATGACGGAGAACAGCACAGTGTTTCCGTCCACGCCGGTTCCGGCGACCGATACTGCGGCGACCCCATCCACACGCTGGAGATCCTCGGCGATCACCCGGGTCGCCGTCGGCGGCAGTGGTGCGTCACCGCGATGGGTCGCCGTCACGACCAGCGGACCGTTGGAGCCGGGGCCGAACGCCTCGGCAACCACATCGAAGCTCTGCCGTTGCGCGGTGTCGGGGTGATAGCTCGCCCCTGAGGGCAGACCCAGATTCATATCCAGCGCGGGGACCGCGAGCAGACCGGCGATACCGACCGACGCGGCAATGGCGAGCAGTCGGTGCTTGGTCACGAATTGGGACCACCTATCGGCGACCCGGTGGGCTGAGCCGCTGGCCGCCGCTGTCGTCGCGGCCCGCGCGCGGGTTTTCGGTGAGCAGATGTTTTCCCCGACAAGCCCGAGCAGCGCGGGCAGCAGGGTGAGTGCGGCCAGGACCGCGATCCCGACGGTCGCCGCGGCTGCCAGCGCCATCGTGGTCAGGATCGTGATGTCAACGATGATCAAAGCCAGCAGCGCGATGATGACCGTGGCACCGGCAAAAAACACCGCACTACCGGCCGTTCCGACCGCTCGTGCGGCGGCCTGGTGCGCCGTGAGTTGGCTGTCGAGGATGAAGCGGCGCTGCCGATTCACGATGAACAGGGCATAGTCGATCCCGACAGCAAGACCGATCATCAACCCGAGCACCACCGTCAGCGAATGCATCGCCACCAGATGCGAGAGCGCCAGCGTCCCACCGACACCTGCCGCCACCCCGGCCAGCGCGCTGGCCAGCGGCAGCCCAGCAGCCACCAACGACCCCAGGGTCAGTGTCAAGACCACTGCGGCGACACCCACCCCGATCACCTCCGCGACCCCGATGATCTCCGGGATCTGGAACATCGCCGCCGAGGGCAACACGGTGATGTCCTGGCCGGCGACCGCATCCTCGGTCACAGCGATGACGTGTTCGATCGTTCCCTGCGGCAACTCGAAAGTCTGCACATCGAACGCGAACTGGAACAGCGCAGTCCGGCCATCGGCGGAAATACTCACCCCGGGGACCGGGGCGCCGTCCACCACCAACGGTCGTGGACCCGACCCCGATTGTGCGCCAGCAGGATTGGCCACCGCCGCAGTGGCCTGCAACAGATGGCTCTGCGGCCCCTTAGCGACCTCGCGTGCCAGCACCGCCCGCGCATCGAGCACATGCGGGCTGGTATACACGCCGTCGACCGCCGACAACAGCGCGCTTAACCGGGCACCCTCATCGATGCGGCCCCCGCTCGACTGCAACGCGATAATGCCCTGCCCACCCGCGGCTTCGGGCACCTTCACCGCAAGATCGTCGAGCACCTCCTGCGCCGGGGTGCCATCGATCCGGATCTCATTGCTCAACGCGGGCGGGGCGACCACCAAAATCGTGGCGACAGCAGAAATCAGCACCAACCACGCGGCGATCACGACCCATCGCTGCCGGTAGCACCAGTCACCGACCCGATACAGAAGAAACGACACCAGCACCCCTCACGACCCACACCCACAACAATTGATAGCGACTTATCACTTAACTTTGCATAAGTGATAAGTGAATATCAATTAAGGTGATGGACTACAACCTACCCCAGGAGGCCCTGTGGCCGAGCGCACACTGCGCGCCGACGCGTCCGCCAGCATCACACGGATCCTCGCCGCGGCCCGCACCGTCTTCGCCGACGAAGACGGCACCGGAACCCTCAACCGCATCGCCAAAGAGGCCCGCGTCGGCATCGCCACCGTCTACCGGCATTTCCCCACCCGCGAAGTACTCGCCCGGGCCGTCTACGACAACCTGATTACCGCCGAGGTAGCGCCACTGATCAGCGAATTCGCACGTAGCGACACGCCCCGCGATGTCCTACTGGACATGTGTGAGAATCTGCTCGACGTCCTCGACCAGCAACGCGGCCTCGTACTCTCGCTGACCAACCTGGCCCAGATCACCGCCGAACTGTTGACCCGCGACCTCGACACCATCGCCGATGCGGTCACCCGAGCCCAACGCGCCGGCAACCTTCGCCCCGACCTCACCGCCACCGATATCCCCAACCTTCTCGCCATGGTGATCAGCGGACTTCAAGGCACCAACCTCGACCGCACCACACGACGCCGCTACCTCAGCCTCCTCCTCGACGGCCTCAACCCCACCCACGCCCAACAACTCCCGCAGTAACTGCCCCATTCGGCACCTACGGCCGCAGAACCGCGCCGACTCATTGTTGTTGTCTCGTTTCTAGACAAACGAGACAGGTTCCAAACCACCGCTCCTCCGGCGCATCCCACCAGGTCGCGGTGTCTCGTTTCTTGTCTCACACCGCGTGTCTCAGATCTTCGTTGTCAGGGGTCGATGAGACCGTGGTGGCGTGACAACGATCCTTGGGTATGCGCGGGTGAGCACCGCGGGTCAAGACCTCGATGGACAGCTGGTCGCACTTGCTGCCCATGGCGTCGAATCCGGCCAGATTTTCACCGACAAGCTCTCGGGTGCGGTCAACACCGACCGGCCGGGCCTGGCGGCCCTGCTGCACTACGCCCGCGAGGGCGACACCGTGGTCGTGACCGCCATCGATCGTCTCGGGCGTTCCGTCGCCGAAGTAACTCGCACTATCGCCGAGCTCGGTGAACGTCGAATCCTGTTGCGCGCCTTACGTGAAGGCATAGATACCGGCACGCCGACAGGCCGCGCGGTGGCCGCCATCATGGCCACCCTGGCTGAACTCGAACTCGAACTCGGCCGCGAGCGCCGCGCTGCGTCTCGTGATTCCAGGCGAGCGCGCGGTCTACCGGCCACCAAGCCCGCCAAACTGCCCTTTGAGCGACAGCAACAGCTCCGTCGTCTTGCCAAGACCGGAGAACCCGTTCCCGAACTCGCTAAAGCGTTCGGCATCAGCCGAGCGACGGCATACCGGTACCTCTCTGCACCCGTGAACAACCCAGTACTGGAGTCGAGGCAGCCGTGAATCTCACCGAGCTGGGCGCGGCCCTTGGCCCCTTTTTCGATATCCCAGGCAGCCCTTCACACCACCAGCTCCGCGATGCATTCGTACGCCACGGCCTCGGTCATCTCGACCCGGCACCGGGGGGGAAAACATCGAACGGGTCCCACCTGGGCAAGATGAAGCGAATCCGACAGGTCTTCGCCTCACCGGCAGCGCACAACGCGACTGCGGGGCTGCCTTTGGCCCGAGAACTTGTGGCGCTGTGTCGGGCGCACGGAGGTTTCAACCCTGACAGCGAGAGCTATGCCGGCAGTGGGAGAGTGGCCCAGCTCGTCCAGGCCTTCGCTCCGCTCGGCATCACTCTCGAACCCGACGGCTCCACACGGCCGACCGTCATCGACAACCTCAGCGGTACAGAACTCACAGTGACGCTGCGCAGCTACGTCGACAGAATCAACTCCAGCCCCGACGACGCACCTCTACAGGTAGGCGCGGGAAAGGAACTCGACGAAGCCGCCGCCCGCCACGTTCTGACAGAACTCCTGGGTGACTACCCAGTGTCGGGCAACTTCCCGGTCACATTGACCAGTGCTTTCACCGCTGTCGGTATGGCGACCCCTACGGAGCTGCCGAAGCTCGATCCCGACCCGCACCGTGCCGTGCATCAATGCTTGTTCCTACTGGCCACCGCAGTCAATCGACTCCGAAACGACGCTGGCACCGGCCACGGACGACCCGGACCTCCACGCAAGACCGCCGAATTGACCCCAGCAGAAGCCCGCCTTGTCGCTCGCGCAACCGCACTCGTCGCAGGAGCGCTGCTCGACAAACTCGACAGTGGCTGAGGTGCTACCGGGGCGTGTCCAAAACTTCGTTTCTGGGACGTCGGCGCGCACACAACTCTACCCAAGAAAATCGTTGGGCAGGAGATGTCTGCAGGTTCACAGGGAGGTGATCCTCTCGGCGTATCGCTCAAACAGCAACTGCTGTCGGCCAACCTCGTCCACCGGTCCGGTGATGCCGAAGATCGAGTCGATCACTTTGTCGAGTGCGTCGTGCGCGGCGAGGACATCGGACGGTGTTCGGTCGGGGTCGTAGAGGTCCGCCAGAGACATTCCGGGGTGGTTGTCGCGGCTGGCGATGATCTGAGCAGCTGCTTCCGTAACCGCCTTGCGCTGTGCCGCAGTGATAGGTGGGAACGGGAATGTGTTGTATACGAACGTGTTCGAGAAACGCAGGTCCGACTTGATCCGTCCGCCGATCGCCCGCATCCACGCGATGAACATTGTGGACGACAGGACCCCGAGGATGAATCCGTCAGGGTCGGGCGCCAGGAAGTTCGCATCGCTACAGATCACGTCGGGAGTGAGTCTGCGAGTGGTGAAGTACCGCCGTTGCTCGCCGACGTGTCGGGGAATTGCGAGGTAGTCAACATCTGGGTGTCGGCGTTCGTCGAACAGGTGTGGTGTGGCTGCCTTCTTCACTGTCGCTGCCTTCTTGCTGTGCTCGCGCATCTCCCGGACAGCGGCCACTCTCTCGCGGAGTGCCGGGCTCATCTCGATGTCCTCTGCTGGAGCCCCTTCCAGCCACAGGCACCACCGGGGTAGGTCGTGGATCAGTTCGCGTGCCCCTACAAAGCGGCGCAGATAGCGAGCGGCGATCGGATCACCGGCGACGTCGTCGTACTGCTCTGCGGATACGAGCAGGTTGCCGCCGTCCGTGGGTTGGTTCCCCTTGGTGACGGGTGGAATCGAGCTGAGCGGCGTAGTCCGGCTGCTCACCAACACGGTGACCGCGTTGCACAGATACGGGTTGATGTTCGGAACTTGATGCCGCTCGGCCGCACCCCTGCCCCCGTCGGGATAGGTCCACAGCACCGGGGCTGGGTCGGTGTGTTTGTCGAAGCCCACGATGGATACGTGGACTGCTGCGCCTCCGGTGGCCTCGGTTACCCATTGGAATGAGCGGTGGGCGAATCGGCACCGCCACCCGGTTTCGAGGATGGGGCGCCAGAGGAATTCGACGGCCTCGCCTTGGCAGATTGAGTTCGTGGAGACGTAGGCCCATCGGCCGGCGTGGGTGCCGTAGTAGTCGATCGCTTTGGCGTACCAGCAGGTCACGTAGTCGAGGTAGCCGTTGTACCGGGCTCCCCAGATGGCTTTGGTGTCCGCGGTCTGTGCGGCGGTCTTTGTGTACTGCCCGATGAACGGCGGATTGCCGAGGATCACAACGTGCTTCGACGGGGCGACCACTGTGGTCCAGTCCGTGTGCAGGGCGTTGGCGTGGACGATGGTCGGTGCGATAGCGATTGGCAGCCGGTCGGGGGCGACGCCGAACTCCTCGGCCATCTGTTGGTTGGCGAGGTGGTCCACCAGCAGCATGGCGGTCTCGGCGATGCGGGCTGGCCACTCCTCGATTTCGATGCCGAAGAAGTGGTCCAGGGTGATCTTGACTTCCGTGGTGACATCGAGTGAGAGCTGCGCGCGTTCAACCTTTTTCCCTCGGGCGATCGCCTTCATGTCGAGGTCGCGGCGGCGTTTGAGGATCTCGAGTTCAAGCGCTCGCAACTCGCGGTACGCCACGATCAGGAAGTTGCCGCAGCCGCAGGCGGGGTCGAGGAACCTGAGTTTGGCCAGGTCGTTGTGCAGCTTGGTGAGTTGGCCTTTGTCGTCCCAGGCCCGGTCCAGCCTCTCCCGGTACTCGTCGAGGAACAGCGGCTCGATCGTCTTGAGGATGTTCTCCTCGGTGGTGTAGTGCTCCCCTCCGCGCCGGCGAGCCTCCTTGCTCTTGACCGTCTGGAACATTGACCCGAACACCGCCGGCGAGATCACCGACCAGTTGAACTCGCACGCTTCAATCAGCGCGTCTCTGAACCCTGCGGGTAGCTGCGGCAGTCGAAGAGCGCCGTGGAACAGCCCGCCGTTGATGTACCGGAATCGGGCGAGCGGTGATTCCGCTGGAAGATCGCGTTTCTTCTCCTCGACGTCGAGGATGCCGAACAACTTGATGAGCTGCTGGTGCAGGTCCTCGGCAGTGGTGTGGTCCCGGAGGAACGACTCGAACAGCCCTGCCGGCTTCCACATGTCGGCGTCGTCACCGAAGAACAGGAACAGCAGCCGTGCCAGCAGCAGAGTGGCATCGTGTTCACCGACGCCGGCGTCCTCGAGATGGGTGTACAGCGTGCCCATGAGCCGAGCCGCCGCGACAGATGCGGATTCTGCTTCGCGGTCGAACGCGTCGCGCATCCGCTCCAGCAGAGTGACGAGGGGGAGGTCCTCGTCGAAGTCGAGCTCGATGGCGCGCAGGCGCTCGGTGAGATGAGTGGCTCGGTCACCCACGATGTGCTGGTGGACAACGAGCTTGGCGTTGGTGGAGCCGAGCTGTTTCCGGCGTGGCCACCTCCACTCCTGCCGTTGCTTGTCGGTGAAGATCACCAGCCGTTCCAGGTTGTCCTTCCCGACCAGGACATCGATCTCGCGCTGGATCGGACGTGGGGGCAGTGTGGGGCAGTGCCAGATGCGCAGGCCCTTGTATCCGGCCACTTGGGTGAGTGTGTAGGTGCAGCCGTCCACCTCGAAGGTCAGCGGTGGTCGGTCGGGGTTCTGCCAGCCGAGTTCGTCGATGAACAGGGTGCGGAAGTCGCAGGCATCGACGAGGTCGAGCAGTCGGGTTTCGGTCATTCGGAGATTCCCATGGTGGAGACGATGCGGATCGGGTCCTTGCCGCTGTGGGTGGTGACGGTGAGGTCGCCATCGCGGTGCAGCGCGGTGATGAGGGTCGCGAGTTCGTCGTCGGTCGCTCCATTGCGCACGGCTCGCCGCAGGCGGTTCTCGGCGTCCTTGGCCAGCGGATGCTGATACAGGTCGTCGAGTGCCGACGAGGTGTCGGCGTTGTGACTGTGCAGCGTTGCGCCTAGGCGGTTCCACAACGTACGGCGAACGCCGCGTAGCCGCCCGGCGGTGAGGCTCGGGGTGGCCAGGGGGCCACGCACCAGTTTCTCGATGAGGTCGTCGTGGTCCGCAGCCGGTTCCAGACCCGGTTCCTCCGGATTGGCTTCGAGGGTCTTGAGGACCTCGTGCCCGGTGAGCAGCGTCATGGTTCCGTCGGAGTTGGCGCGACCGAAGCCGTCGACACCGGAGTCGGTGCGCACGTAGCAGACCACGCCAGTGTCGCTGTCGGTGAGCCGCTTTCGACGCGTAGCGGACACCATGTCGGGCAGGCCCGCGATCTTGGCGGCCAGAGCGGCGTCTTCACTGACTGCGCGGGTCCAGTGCTGGTAGGCGAGGCTGGACGCATCGACGTCCTCGGGGGAGTCGTTGTCGTCGAGGGTTCCGTTGTACAGGTCGACGATCGCCTTCGTCTCGCCGTCGGATCCGAAGAACGACTCGTCGGAGCCGAAGGCCTCGGCGTTGGCTTGCAGGCGTTGGCTGATGCGGCGCCGCAGATCGATCACCGTGTCGACTGACTCGTGGAAGAACGAGTACAGCAGCACGGTGTCGGCCTTCTGGCCGACGCGGTCGACGCGGCCGGCACGCTGGATGAGCCGGATGATCGCCCACGGCAGGTCGTAGTTGACGACGATGTGCGCGTCCTGCAGGTTCTGGCCCTCGCTGAGCACGTCGGTCGCGATCAGGACCCGAAGCTCGTCCTCGGCGGCGACTTCCACCGGGTGGTCTGGAAGAGTGTTGGATTGCGGGGAGAACAGTTGCGCGAGCCGGGTCGGGTTCTCGCTGTCACCGGTGGCCACCCCGACACCTTCGATACCGGCTGCCCGTAATGCCCCGCCGATGTACTCAGCGGTGTCCTTGTATTCAGTGAACACCAGGACCTTGTCAGCTGGGTGGTCGGCCTGCAGCAGGTGGATCAGGGCCTGCAGCTTGGAGTCGGTCTCCGGCTTCCAGTCGCCGTACAGATTGAGGAGTGCGCGCAATGCGACGGTGTCATCGGCCAGCGCTTGACGGAGCTCCGGCTTGAACAACTCCGGTCGGATCCAGGTGAGCCCTGCGGGGTTGGTCTCCTGCAGTGTTGCGTAGCGGGCCTCAGCGCTCGCCAAGGCATCCTCGCCGTCTTCGTTGTTGGGGTCGTCGTCTTCGCCGAATCGGTTCTCGGTGATCGTGCCGGCAGGGATCGCCAGCCCGTTGTCGATGGCGTAGAGGAACAGTTCGTTGCGGGCCACGTGTCGTTTC
>Ga0265293_10003564_pt1 | contig 28759 bp, 31 predicted proteins | sample Munlanlewell138R_FD_192505 | JGI IMG/M metagenome (GOLD analysis project Ga0265293, IMG submission 192505) | Leachate microbial communities from a municipal landfill in Southern Ontario, Canada - Leachate well 138R | ecosystem: Engineered > Solid waste > Landfill > Unclassified | place: Canada... | reverse complement strand
TAAGAACATGACTTTTAGATTTGTGAGGATATATTTTATAAAAGTAAAGTATTATGGTAGTTAAAATCTATATGCTTAACCTAATTTTATTCAGCAAAATTAAATAGATATGAAGGTAAACTTTTTTGAAATTTTAATATTTTATATGGTTTTAAAATATATACAGCTGGCAATAACAACTGCAGATTAGTTGATTTATAGAATAAAAAGCAATAGTTCATTTGAGTAATGTTAACCTTCTTAATTACATATAAACAATGAGTTTTTTAAATACAAATATATATACAAAGGAAAAGTGTGAAAGCATTTATAAATGGATATGAATCGAACTCATGTGTGGGCAGTACTAAAGAGCTGATGGAGTCAATATATAAACAACAAACTGGAATAACAATAGATACATCTTATATGCCAGAAACTCCAGTTGGACTTGGAAAAATGAAATATAATGATTTTTTTGAAAATCTAAATTCTGTTGTTGCTACAGTTTTACAAAAATCAAATTTAGAAAATTTTCACGAAACTTTACTTATTGTTGGCTCTTCTGTAGGTGGGATGCAAGAGAGTGAACAGCACTATTTCAAAGATAAAAACTATAAAAACATAGATACTTCTCGACATGCAATTAGCGTTATATCAGACTCTTTAGAAAAAGGGTTCAACTTCTGTGATAGTCGTTCTATCTCAACTGCATGTACCTCAAGTGCAAATGCTCTTTTATTAGCAAAAAGACTTATAAATGTTGGTGCATATAAAAATATCTTAGTCGTAGGTGCAGATGCCTTGTGTTATACAACTGTATGTGGTTTTTACGCTTTAGGTGTACTCTCTTCAAAAGTATGTACACCTTTTAATGAAAATAGAGATGGGATGAATGTAGCTGAAGCAGTAGCGGTACTTTTAGTTCAAGATGAACAGACAACTGATTCAATTGAACTTATTGGTGCTGGTGCTAGTAGTGATGCTTACCATATGACAAATCCAGACCCAGAGGCAAATGGAGCCATAGCTTCAATGAGTAATGCTTTAAAAGATGCTAAGCTAGATGCTGCGGATATCGACTATATAAATGCACATGGCACTGGGACAATGGCAAATGACACAGTAGAAGGTTTAGGAGTTGAAAAATTATTTAGAGATGTTTGTATAAGTTCAACAAAAGCGATAACAGGACATACTTTAGGAGCTGCTGGAGCTATAGAAGCTATTATCTCTTGTGAAGTTATCAAGCAAGGGATGATTCCTGCGCAGACTAACTTAAGAGATGCTCAAAACAAGAGCATAAACATCCCAAATGAAAATATCAAACAAGATGTAAAATATGTTATGAGTAACTCTTTTGCATTTGGTGGAAACAATACATCGCTTATCTTTGGAGAAATAAACTAATGTCAAAAAAAGTAGCAGTAAACATAATCAGTGCTTCAAAAATATATGCACCTAAAAAAATAGAAGATTTAGAAGAAAAACGAATAGTTCCAAAGATGATAATAAGAAGACGCTTAACAAGAAACGCAAAGATAATGCTCTATATTGCAGATAAATGTGCTTTTACTAATGGTAAAATTGTTTATGCTTCTGCATTTGGAGAGTTGCAATCTACTGTCGGCATTACCGATGCTATACTCAATGAAACACAGATAAGTCCGACACTTTTTCAAAATAGTGTTTACAACTCTGCTCCATCATACTTCTCACTTTTAAATGAAGATAAAGATGAAATTATAACTATATCATCAGGTATGAAAAGTTCACTAGACGCTTTGAAAACCGCTGCACTGCAAGCTCTTGTATCAAATGAAAAGGTATTATGTGTAGCGACAGAATGTTTAGATATAAACAATATCGAAGAAGTAAATAACTGTACCAATTATCTTGAAGCAGGCGCTGGTGTGGTTCTTGAAATAGCTCATGATGAAAGTGGCGCTGTTGAGATTGAGGAGTCAAAAGAAGAGGGCTTGATTGATTCTCTCTTGGATTTAGTAAAAGTTGTAAAGATGTGGGAAAATGGATATAAGAAGGTATTTATAAACTTGTAGGCTATAGCAGTTTGTAAAGCTTATTAAGCTTCACAAACCATAAGTGTATGTCCAAATCCTAAACCATTAATCTCTTCAATAACTTTAAGTCCAGCTTCTTCTGCAAACTTTTTAAATTCACTTGCTCTGTACATCTTGCTTGTTCCATTAGCCATGGCTGTAAAATAAGGAGATGTATTAATAAGACAGTACGCACCTATTTTATGGCTCTGTCTATCCCAAAACGGTTCAACAATATATACTTTGCCATTTTCATTAAGTGCCTCTTTAGCTCGTTTTAGAAGATTTACAATATCTGATGGAGCAAAACAATCTAAAAACTGACTCATCCAAACTCCATCAACATCAGATGGAAATGGTTTTGAATGATCTAGCAGATCAAGAGGATAGCCTTTTACCCTATCTTTTACTCCTGCTTCTTCTGCATTTATAAATGCTTCATCTATCTGTGCTTTATGATCTAAGATAGTCACTGTAGTCTCAGGAGATGCACTAGTTAGTGCAATAGACCATTTTCCAGTGTTTCCCCCAACATCTAAAAGATTTTTGATCCCTCGTTTACTCATAATTTTGACAAGTGATTTAAATGCAGCATCAGAATAGAAGTGGTCAAAACCAAACCAACTATCTTTGGCTTTTTTTGGTAATGTTGTCAGTATAGGATATATAGTTTCTTCTGTTTTTGAAAAAGTATGATGCAAGCCTACAGGTTTTCCCTCTTTAAGAGATTCATCAAGATAAAAAAGACCTTCATAGTTTACGTCATGGTTATAACTCATGTTTGCTCTTGTCATTTCGTCGTTTTCTAAGAAGTATCCTATTCTAGTGATATTATACTTTTCATCTTCAAAACTAAGCGCTCCCATACTAAATCCAGACTCACATAAAACCTGCGTAGCATAAATTGTTATGTCACACTCTTTTGCTATCTCTTCTATACTCAAAGGCTGTTTTTTTAATTGAAGAAGGTTAAATACTCCCCAATCACGAAGAAGTCTGGCACACTGAAATATTACAGGTGCAAAAGCTATTTTCTGAGCCTCTAAAAGGGCCTGTTCCCCTGAGATGTTTTTGGTGTTAAACATAGTTATCCTTAACAAATTTTAATGGTAAGTATAACATAAAAGCTAATTTTTTATTAGAATAAATATTAAAGTTTAATGTAAGATTTGGATTTTGATTTGCGGGGATAATACATGTTCAGCAGAGTGAACATGTACGTATTAGATTATTTTATATAGCTATCTGAAATTACTTTACCTTCTTCAAATGAAACGATAAAAGTAGTCCATCTATTTCTCCAGTAAGTCCATGTATCTGATTGTAAATTTGGCGTACGGTGTTGCGGAGGTGTACCTAGAGATAGTAAAACAGCCTCTTTACTCATACCTTTAACTAAACCAGCTGAACTGATAGCTTTTTGCTCTGCTTTAGAATATTTTGAAAGGTTCACTTTTTTAGTTGAGAAGTATTTTGATGAAACATCAGAGATATCTAAACCTGAGTATTTTGCAATATTTCTCAATGTGATTGTTTGACCTTTATATAAAAAAGTAAGCTGCTTTGCGTTTACATCTTGCATAGTAACCTCAGAATTAACAGGAATCAAAGTACCAACTTGATAGTTTGTTGTATCTATAACTAAGGCATTTTTAGCCACATTGTAGTGCATATTCGTTTGCGTGTACATTACCGCTTTTTCTTGAAATGTCTTAGCAACTTCCGGAGTCAATTTTGCTGCTCCACATCCACCCATTATAAAACTTAAACCTACTATAGCCATCAACATACTTAAATGTTTTATCATTGTTTATCCTTGTAATTAGTCTAATTAATTATAGCATAATAAAATATTAATATTATGTAAAATCACTAAATCTTATCTATTTAAAAGCATTAAAAGAGTACAATTGAAGTTAAAATTATTAATTTAAAAAGATGAAAATGAAAAAAGTATTAGTTGTTTATTATTCACAGACAGGGCAATTAGAAAATGTTTTAAAAAGCTTTACCTCAAAACTTGGTGATGATGAAATAAAAGTAGATATGAGGCCTATAGTACCAAAAACAAAATATCCGTTTCCGTGGCCATTTTATACCTTTTTTGATGAATTTCCAGAGGCTGTTCAGATGGACGGCTGTGAGATAGAAGAACTTGAAGAACTAGAAGATGATTATGATTTAATCATCTTAGGATATACCGTTTGGTATATGTCACCTTCTATTCCTATGACTGCTTTTATGCAGTCTAATCAAGCAAAATATATATTTAAAGATAAACCAGTTGTAACTGTTATAGCTTGTCGTGATATGTGGGTATTGGCACAAGAAAAAATGAAAAATATGATAAGCAATCTTGACGCAAGACTTATTGACAATGTAGCTCTTACAGATCAAAGTGGCTCAATTTTAAGCCTTGTAACACTACCCATGTGGATGTTAACAGGTGATAAAAAATATTTTAGCGCACTGCCTCAAGCTGGTATTACACAAGAGAATATAGATAACTGTGCAAGGTTTGGAGAGCGCCTAAATAGTGCACTTAAACAAGACAAAGAGAAAGAGTCAGAAGCAATGCTAAAAAACCTAAATGCTGTTAGTGTAAATGCAAAACTTATTGCAACTGAAAAAATTGCACATAGAAGTTTTTTAGTTTGGACACAACTCATTAAGTGGTCAGGTAAAAAATATTCAATTGGTCGAAAAATAACTATAACTATATATTTTGCATTTTTAGTACTTTTATTAGTGAGTGTTGTTCCCATAAATATATTAGCGCGAAAAATTTTAAATATTTTTCAAAAAGAAAAATTAGAAGCTATGGAAGCTAGATATGAACTTCCAAGTGGCAAATAGATAGGGCGTGAATAATATGAGAAATGTATATATCAATAAAATTGCATCCTTTTTGCCTAATGAAGCAGTTGACAATGCAAATATAGAAAAAGTTCTAGGGCAGGTAGGTGATAGGCCATCACGTGCTAAGAGAATCATACTGCGTTCAAACAAGATTGAGACAAGATACTACGCAATAGATCCAAAAACTCGTAAAGCTACTCACACGAATGCCGAGCTAACCGCAAGTGCAATTAAAAAACTAGAGGCTGATGGACTTGACTTAGATAGTGTTGATTTACTCTCTTGTGGAACAACGATGCCTGATCAGCTTATGCCTAACCATGCAAGTATGGTTCATGGAGAACTAGCTTGTGCTTCACTTGAAGTTATGTCTACAGCTGGTATCTGTTTGAGCGGTATAACAGCTTTAAAGTATGCATATACTGCAGTGAAGTCTGGCGAAGTAGAGTTAGCAATTGCAACTGGAAGTGAGAACTCATCTGCAGTTATGAGAGCTGAAAATTTCACTCCTGAGATTGAAGCAAAAGTAGATAATCTTGAGAAGCATCCTGAGATAGCATTTGAGAAAGATTTTTTAAGATGGATGTTAAGTGATGGGGCAGGTGCTATCGCTTTGAGTGCGAAGCCAAATGCAGATTCACTCTCTCTTAAAATTGACAAAATCTTTTCAACTTCGTATGCAAATATACTTGAGGCCTGTATGTATGCAGGATGTGAAAAACAAGAAGATGGCTCTATTAGAGGTTGGAGAACTTATGCTCCAAAAGAGTGGTTAAGTAAGTCTATCTTTGCAGTAAAGCAAGATGTAAAACTGCTCAATGAAAATGTAATGGAATATACGGTAGCAAAAGCACTTACTACGATGCTTGAGAAAAATATGTTTGATCCTAAAGAGATAGATTGGTTTTTACCTCATTACTCTTCTGGGTTTTTCAGAGATGAAGTATATGAAAAAATGAAAAAGGCAGGTTGTGATATACCACAAGATAAGTGGTTTACAAATCTCCCATATAAAGGCAATACTGGCTCTGCATCTATCTATATAATGATAGAAGAGTTGTTTAACAATGCTAAAATTAAAAAAGGCGAAAAAATCTTGTGCTACATACCAGAGAGCGGCAGGTTCTCTACTGCATTTATGCTTTTAGAGGCAGTTTAGTATGGATGCTAGTAGTGTCCCTCAGGATGATAGTTCAACATATGCAAAAAATAAAAAAGCGATATATGCAAAAGATGAAGATGGAAGTGTAAAAGTAGTTAAATCGAGCGGCTGGAGTGCTGAGGAAACAGTTACAAAACAAGCTTTAGAAGAACTTCTTGAACATGAAGTTGAGGCCTACTGTGAAGTAAAAAAAGGTTTAAAATCTCCTTTGTATTATTATATGTACTCCATAAGAATGGACTTGCAGGTTCTATCTGAATCTACAGGTTTTTTTAAGTGGACGATAAAGAGAGACTTTAGACCAGAAGTATTTGCTAAAATCAGTCAAAAACGCTTGAAAGTTTATGTGGAAGCTATGGGAATATCGAGTGAGAGATTAAAAGTATTGCAAGAGAGAGATTATGAGTGTAGTTGAGTTTAAACATACACATTCTGCACATTGTGAAAGTGGTGTGATGTCATCAATGTTAAGACATTATGGGCTTAATCTTAGTGAACCTATGGTTTTTGGTCTTGCAAATGCGCTTACTTTTGCTTATCTTCCATTTCTAAAAATGGGTGGAATGCCACTTGTTGCATATAGAAGTATGCCTAAGTCAATTATAAAAAATATTCAAAAAAATTTGAATGTTAAGATGAAACTTGAGACATTTTCAAGTAAAGAAAAAGGTGAAGCAAGACTTGATGAGCTACTAGCTGATGGTAAAATAGTAGGTGCTCAAACCTCTGTATATTGGCTTCCATATTTTCCAGAAGAGATGCGTTTTCACTTTAATGCACACAACCTTTTAGTTTTTAAAAAAGATGGTGATTCTTATGACGTTAGTGATCCTGTTTTTGAGTTTACCCAAAAGTGTGACAAAGCATCTCTTACAAAAGCAAGATTTGTAAAAGGTGCTATGGCTCCAAAAGGGCTTCTTTATTATCCTATAAGTGTACCAACAGAGATAGATTTGAAACCTCTAATCATAAAGAGTATCAAAAAAGTTTCAAAGACTATGCTAAATACTCCTGTTCCCATAGCTGGATTAAAAGGGATTAGATACTTAGCAAAATCGATCAGAAAACTAGATAAAAAAGATAAACGTTATGCAAAACTTTTTCTTGGTCATATTATAAGGATGCAAGAAGAGATAGGTACAGGTGGTGCTGGTTTTAGATACCTTTATGCCTCTTTTTTACAAGAGTCTAGCCTTATCTTTGGTAATGATGAAATGCTAGTTGAAGCATCTGAGATGTTTTTAAAAGTTGGTGATGAGTATAGAGTTTTTGCTCTTATGATAGCAAAAGTTGTGAAGTCAAAAAACGAAATCAATTATGAAGAAATTGCTCAAAAATTGGAGTTTATATCTGATGAAGAGAAAAAAGCATATCAAAAGTTATTAGAACTGTGTGCAAAGTATTAAATGATAAAAATAACGAACCTAACAAAATCTTATGGAAAGAAAAAAGCACTTGATGACTTATCATTGGAGATAAAAAAAGGTTCTGTTTTTGGATTACTTGGCGTAAATGGTGCAGGAAAGACAACACTTCTTTCTATCTTAAATGGACTAATATCACAAGATAGCGGTATTGTAGAGATTTTTGGCCTAGACATAAATAAAGATGCAAAAAAAGTAAAAAATATCAGCTCAATCATTCCTCAACATCTCGCTTTTTATGAAGATTTGAGTGTGAAAGAGAATCTAGATTTTTTTGCAAAAGTACAAAATGCAGAGCAGGAAAACTATGATAAAGCGGTAGAGATAAACTCTTTAGAGTCAATATTGTCACAAAGATCATCAACTCTCTCAGGTGGACAAAAAAGAAGACTCAATATTGCAATAGGTCTTTTAAATAACCCAAAAATTATATATTTTGATGAACCAACTGTAGGTATAGATCCAAAGAGTAGAAATGAGATACTTGATTCTATAAAAGAGTATAAAAACTTTGGCATTACAGTTGTTTACACGAGCCATTATATGAATGAGATAGAGAAGATCTGTGATGAAGTTGCTATTATAGATCATGGGAAATTGATAGAACAAAACTCTGTTGAGAATCTAATTACAAATAAAAATAGTGATAGCGTGAGTGTTGAAGTAGTTTATTCAAAAAATCTTAAAGAACTTGGATTTGATATGAGTAGTGAGACTACTATACGAACGAAAGAGGCAGAGCTTTTTACTATGTTGGAACTATGTAAAAAACATAATATCTCTATAAAGCAGATTAATTATGGTTCGAGTAATTTAGAAAAACATTTTTTAGATATTACAGGTGCTCTTAATGTTTAAAGCGATGATAAAAAAAGAGTTTTTGCTTGTCCTTAGAGACAAACATGCACTCTTAGCTCTTTTTGTAATGCCTGCAATTTTTATACTTATAATGTCAGTGGCTATGAGGGATCAATTTACAAATGATAATATTGAGTTTACACTATATGTAAGCGATGCAGATACGAGTAAAATGAGTAAAGATTTTTTGCAAAAGATAGATAGTGATAAAAAATTTCATCTTATAGACGATAGAGAAGCTGCACAGTTTATAGTTACAATTCCAAAAGATTATGACAAAGAGCCAAACTCAAAGCTAAGCATTGATGTGCGAGACTCTATAAAAAGTGACCAAATAGAAGCGTTTAAAGCTATGTTGTTTGAGCATGTCTTGAGTGCAAAACTTGATAATATGGTAAGAAATGTTGAAGATATATCCCCTCAAATATCAAAGATACTAGGAGAGTTAGAAATTTCAGTTGATACTATGTATGAGGTGCGTTATAATAACTCCATTCATATACCAAACTCAACTCAACAAAGTGTACCTGCGTGGATTGTATTTGGTATGTTTTTTATTATAATTCCCATGTCAACTATTTATGTTAATGAAAGAAAACAAAACACCTTAGCACGACTAAACTCTATGAATGTTTCAATCTTTGCTATGAGTATCTCAAAAGGCATTCCTTACCTTGTAATAAACCAGTTTCAAGTTTTAATAATGCTTGGTGTTGGGATGTATATAGTGCCACTATTTGATACTCCTGCTTTAGTTATCAATGGTTCTCTTTTTGCACTTGCTGCCATTTCGGTGGCACTAAGTATTGCAGCTATTGGTATCTCTTCTTTGATTGCTGTGAGTGCTAAGTCTAGTGAACAAGCTACAACTATAGGTGGTATATTAAATATACTTTTAGGAGCGATTGGAGGGGTTATGGTACCTAAGTTTATCATGCCTCCAGTGATGCAAAAACTGACAGAAATATCTCCTATGTCTTGGGGAATTGATGCTTTTTTAGATGTTTTTTTAAAGGCAGCAAACTTAACTATGGTACTAAGTAATGTACTTATGCTTATCGCATTTGGATTGCTGTCTTTAATGTTATCTATGTTAATACTTCATGTTAGTATAAAAAAAGGTTTTTAAGTGGATATAGAAAAGTTAAAATATAATCTAAAGAGTATGATTATACAAGAGTGTGAAAAAGAGGATATCTCACCAGAAGATATAGCTGATGATGTTGAACTTTTTTCAGATAAAAGTGGCTTAGAGTTAGATTCATTAGATGCTCTACAAATATCGATGGGCTTACAAAATAGATTTGGTATCAGACTTGTAGATTCAAAGGATTTTAGAAGAGTGGTAACAACAATCGATAATTTAGTAGCTTACATAAATGAGCAAAATGCATAGCGTAAATATTTTAGACTACACCTTGCTAAGTTCACAAGGTAATACCCAAGAGACTCTAAAATCGATTAAAAATCTTAGCGTTAAAGTTTTATGTAAAGAAGTTTCAACTCTCAATGAACCAGTTAAAATTCCATACTATCTTTTAAGAGATAAGATAGAGGAAAACAATGATGAAATTAAAGAAGCTATAAAAAAACTCATAGAAAACTTGTCTATAAAATTAACAGCGCAACAAAGAGCTCAAACAGCTTTACTTATAGGGACTTCACTTATAGATAGAAATATAGTTGAGTCAATTGAGAGTAGTGTCTATGAGTATAAAAAAAAGCCTTATATTTCGAGTAAAAAAAGCATTGACTCTTTTGCGAGTGAAATATCTAAAGAGTTAAAATTAAACCCATTTACAATGACCATCAGCACAGCATGTACGTCAAGTATAAACGCAGTTATAGAAGCAAGAAACCTTATTAATAGTGGTGTTGTAGAGTACGCTATAGTAGTAGGAGTTGAGATATTTTCACAGATGATGAGTGATGGCTTTAGTTCGATGAAGCTACTCTCAACTGACACTCAAAGACCTTTTGATATAGATAGAGATGGACTCATATTAGGTGAAGCGATAGCTGCTGTTTTGGTTGGTAAGGATAGTTCAAAGTGGTCATTAAAGGGTGCTTATTCAAACTGTAACTCTTTAAATATCACCTCAGTAAGTCCTAGTGGTGAAGAGTATGCAGAAGTTATGGATAAGGCCATGAGTTTTGCAAAAGTGACTGCAAAAGATATAACAATGCTTAAAACTCATGCTACAAGTACACTTACAAACGATATGTCAGAGATTAATGCAATTAAAAAAGCATTTGCATCCGATGTGACCTTTACTGCACTCAAACCTTATGTTGGACATACTCTTGGGGCTTGTGGTGTTTTAGAGTTAGCGATGATTATGTCATGCATAGATGATGGGTTTATTCCACAAACACTAGGTCATAAAGAATCAATCATAAAAGAGTATATACCACTTCAAAAACATAAAGAGTGTTCTTCTGGAATTTTCATGCTAAATTATTTTGGATTTGGTGGTAACAACACATCTGTAATAATTCAAAAAGAGTTGCAATGAAACTATACGTAAAAGCACAAAGTAGTTATAGAGGAGCTCTAGATGCGAGCGAGATTAAAAAAGAGTTAAAAACTAAGTATAAACTCGATACTCGCAGACAAGATACTTTTATCCATTTAGCCGTATATGGTGCTCAGTTGTTAAAAGATAAGGTAGAGATTAATAGTAGTGATGAACTATACATCACAAGTGGTGTTGGAAATATTGATGTTTTACAAAAAACTAACAAGTATGTATATGAAGAAAAAGAGTTTATAAAACCTTTTGACTTTATAAATATGTTGGGAAATACTACTAGTTACTATGTTGCAAACTCTTTGGGCATAAAAGACAAAAACACATTTCAAATTTCAAATCATTTTACTTTTATAAATACGCTAATTTCAGTATTTGCCTCACTGAGTATATCTCAAAACGAAGCAATCTTGGGTTCAGTAGATCTGTGCACCAATCCAAATGAAGTGATTAAAAGAGTCTTGGGCCTTGATGAAGCAGCAGAAGTGACTAGTAGTGTTAACTATCAAAAACTCTCACTCTCGGCATCTGGAGCTATTGCTCAGGTGGAATTTTGTACAAAGATATACTCTTTACAAGAGATTCAAGAAGTAGTAAAAAACAGCGACTTAAGCGTGATGGCATCTTATAGATGTGAATTTTTAGAGTGTTTTAAAGATAGTGAGTATTTTGAGACGATGCCGAGTTATTATCTTAACAAAACAGTACAAGAGAAGAAAAATTTACTCTATATAGATTGTTTTGAAAATAGTTATAAAATAATAAAAATCATTAGTTTAGTATAGCTTAACAAGAAGTCTATTATAATTTAAGATTAAATTGCATAGGAGTGATTATGAAAGAAGTAGATGTATTTATTATAGGGGCAGGTCCTGCTGGATCTATCGCTGGGGCAAAATTAGTAGAAGATGGTTTTAGCGTAAAGATTGTTGATAAACTCAGGTTGCCAAGATTTATGATAGGTGAATCTCTACTCCCAAGATGTAATGAACTCTTAGAAAATGCGAATTTACTTGATGTTGTTAAAGAAGCTGGATTCCAGTTTAAAGGCGGAGTGGCATTTAGAAATGAAGCTGGTGATTTTGCAGCACTTGATTTTTCACAAAATTTAGGTCAAAAATGGGGAAGTTCTTTCCAAGTAAAACGTGAAATTTTTGACAAACTTCTAATAGATGAAGCCCAAAGAAAGGGCTGTGATGTTGAGTATGAAGTAGAAGTTATAGCTTATGATGAAGATGAAAATATCATAAGAGTGAAAAACCTAGATGGTAGCGAAGAGACTTATAAGGCAAAAAAAGTTTTAGATGCTTCAGGTTATGGTCGTGTATTACCTCGTTTACTAGGTCTTGAGGCTGACTCTCATCTAGCACTTCGTCGTGCAACTTTTGCTCGTGTAGATAAAGATAATCGTCCAGAGGGTGAGCAAAATGGTTATATTTTTGTAGATATAGTTGGAGATAATGATGCTTGGATTTGGAATATTCCATTCTCTGATGGAGTAACTTCAGTTGGTGTAGTGTGTACTGAGGAGTACTTTAAAAAGCATAATATGAGTGATGAAGAGTTCTGGGAACATATTATTTACAATAATCCATCAGCCTCAAAAAGATATGCTGAGTCTAAAAGAATTGTAGAGGTAAACTCTTTGAGTGGATACTCAGCTGCCGTTACAAAACTTTTTGGTAAGAACTTTATTTTAACAGGAAATGCATCTGAATTTCTTGACCCAGTTTTCTCTTCTGGTGTAACACTAGCTTTGGAGTCAGGCTCAAAAGCAGCAGAACTAACTGCAAGAGAGTTAAGAGGTGAGAGTGTTGATTATAAGGTTGAGTTTGAAGATTATATGATGTTAGGTATAGATGTGTTTAGAGACTATGTAAATGGTTGGTATGATGGCACACTACAAACTATACTTTTCTCACAAAAGAAAAATCCTCAAATTACAAAAAAAATTGTATCCATCCTAAGTGGTTATGTTTGGGATAAAGAGAATAGTTTTGTATCTTCTTCAAAATATGCTCTTGAGAAAACATATGAGATGCTCAAATAATGATTCAAAAAATTATAATCTATTTGTTTTTAGCAAGTTCTCTATTTGCGCAAACTTATAACTTTACAGAGCTCAGATATAGCGATGCCATAAATCGCTTTACGCAACTAGAAGGAAAGATAAGCTTTAATACAGATGGGTTAAACATTTCATATGAACAAAATGCTAGAGAAATTGACTATAAAAACGGTGTTTTACTTTACTATGAAAATGGTAAGGAAGTATCACTTCCTGATATGCAAGCTAGTAAAATGATGCAATACTTCGATACTCTTTCGCTCCTGCATCAAGGAGATGAGAGTGAGTTAGAAGCTATGTTTGAGATAGAAAATCAAGCTAATATAAAAATCCTAAAACCACTTGGTGTTATAAAAAACTATATAAACTTCATTGAACTTCGCAAATATGAAAATAAACTTCAATATATAAAGCTTTTTTTAAAAAATAACGACACGATAAGTATCAATATTAATGATTAAATATGCTAATTTTATAATACTTTTTATACTTCTATCTTTTGGTGTTTTGCTCAAAGATAGTATGAGTATATCTACAAACTTGCTTTCACTCTTTGCAACAAAGGAGAGTGTTGAGAAGCTAAACATTGCTAACAATCTGGGCTACTCTAAAGAGATGCTCATAGCAATAAAAGGCTTTGATGCTAAAGCTAAAAAAGAGGTTCGTGAAATCTCTAAAAAACTACAAGAGCTAAAACAGATAAATTTTGTACAGTCTAGTATAGTACCAACACAAGAGATACAAGATTACTATAAAAAATATTATCCCATACTTGCAAAATTTAATGATGCCAATATCACACAAGAACAAGTTTCACAAAGCTTACAAGCACTCTATGAAGCACAACTCTCTAGTGTTTTTTACTCAAGTATAGATAAAAATGATCCCTTAACTCTTTTTGAATTACAAAACATTAAACACTCCACTATCTCACATAAGGGTGAGTTTATAACACTAGGGGAGTATGGCTTTTTAATTCGTGTAATGACAGATATATCGCCATCACAGATGGATGAAGCTAAAGAACTTTATGAAGATGTACATGCTCTACTTAAAGAGTACCCAGAAGTAGTGGCATTTGCTCCATTTTTTTACACAGTTGAAAACTCTAGTAAAATTAAAGCAGACGTACAGTGGATAATTATCCTCTCTACAGTTATCTTACTTCTTATCTATTATGTTCTTATAAAAAATCTTAGACTTCTCTCACAAACTGTAATAGCGCTTATCTCTTCAATGCTTTTTGCAAGTTTAATTACTACTATATTTATTGAAAATTTCAATATTTTATCTTTAGCGTTTGGGATGAGTTTAACAGCTGTAAGTATAGATTATCTTCTACATTATCATTTTCATAATTTTTATGAGACTTCTAAAAAGATTGATAAAAATGTGCTCTATGGATATCTCACAACTCTATCGGCATTTGCGATATTCTCTTTTATTCCCATTCCTTTGATTTCACAGATTAGCTCTTTTGCAGTTTTATCGCTCACTTTTGCATATGTACTTTTTACTTTTGTATTTCCATATCTTGGGCTTAAAAGATATGAAGAGCCTAAGAAAGAAGAGAGTGCAAATGAGATGAAAAAAGTTCCAGCTCTTGTTGTCTTTGTTCTATCTTTAGCATTTTTTATATATAGTGCATATAACTTTAAGCTAGATAGTAACATCAGAAATCTAGATTATCAAAATCTTCATCTGCTTGAAGCGGAGAGCCTATTTAAAAATAATAGTGGAGCTAAACTAACTCCTGTAATAGTAGAAGCTAAAACTCAGGATAAATTGATAGAAAATCTACATGAAGTAAAAGCACTATTTCCAGATACATTCTCTCTTGCTTCATTTGTTAAAGATAAGCAGAGTTGTAAAATAAGACAAGAAGAGTTAAAAGCTTATGATTTTACAAGATTAAATAGACTGATAAATGAAGAAGCATCGAAGATAGGCTTTAAAAAGGGCTACTTCGAAGATGCTTATGCTTTTGTGTCGCCTTTGGCTCTTTGTGATGCTGTAGAGTTAGATATATTTAAAACCTATGGACTATCCCTTTATCATGATAAAGATATTTACTACACTATTGCACTTGTAGGCGATGTAAAAAAAGTACAGATGCTACCTTTTGTCTCTAGTATAAATGTAAAAGAGATGTTTGATAGAGCTACACAGAAGATGTATGATGACCTATTATATTTTGGTTCGTTTGTGTTTGCTATTATCTTTGTTCTACTGTTATTTAGCGCTCGTGCACATTTTATCTACGCCATAAACTATATACTCTTTCCTCTAGGCTTTACCATGGCAGTACTTGTGAGTATGGGTGCTATAAATATTATGCATCTCTTCTCTCTTATAATCCTTATAGCTATAGGCATAGACTATGGTATATATATGAGCAATTCTGAGAAACCTAGCAACACAATGCTAGCTGTAAAATACTCCATCTTAAGTACATTTGCTGCCTTTGGTGTACTTATCTTTAGCACTATTGTGGCTTTAAATTCCATCGGGATTGTTATTGCTTTGGGATGTTGTGCGATTTTTATATTGATTAAGGCTATGCGATGATTTTAGAGTATATTAATTTAGATGGAAGCAGGGAGATAGTTGACTTAGAAAAAAGCACAGTTATCACATCTCAGTGGCACTATATACAAACAAGTAATAAACTAGAATTTATCAAATCTTTTATACCAAAGTATCTAAGTGGGCAAAAAATTGTACTCTTTGATGCCAATCATAAGCAGTTACTAGACTTTTACAATAGCAATAATATTAATGATTTTGTAGGTATAGACAAGGCAGATGAAAACTCTAAAATCCTCTTTTTTACATCAGGAAGTAGTGGTTTTCCTGTTGGTGCTTTTAAATCAAGTGATAACTTACTCCTAGAAGTGCAGAGTCTAAAGAAGATAGTAACAAGTCGTGATGTAAAAAGAGTGGTTGTAAGCGTTCCTTTCGTTCATATCTATGGCATCTTAGCAGGCTTACTACTCCCAATGGCACTTGATGGAGTCACACTTATAGTCAAAGAAGATTTTTTGCCTTATGAGCTTTTAGATGAGGCTATGAGTGAAGATACTTTAGTCATTACAACACCTGTGTTTATAAAAGCAATGGCAAAATTACCAGAGAGTAAAGACTTGTCTCACTCACTTTTTGTCTCTTCTACAGCACCTTTAGCTTTAGAAGATGTAGCTACATTTGAAGATAAATATTCATCAAGTATTGTTCAGCTCTTTGGTTCCACTGAGACAGGCGGCATAGCATATAAAAAAGGACAAACATCAGAGTGGACAGCTTTACCTTTTGTAGAGATACAGAGTTGTGATGATAAGCTAAGTGTAAAATCACCTTTTATATCCAACTATCTTTTAAATGAAGAAGTAGTAGAACTTGAGCAACCTTATGTCACAGAAGACATAGTTGAAATTAAGAACAATACTTTTACTCTTATAGGTCGTAGTAACAAGCTTATAAAAATCGCAGGCAAAAGAATATCTGCCACTTTAATAGAAAATATCTTAGAAGAGATACCACAAATAAAGAGGGCTATAGTATCGTTAGTTTATAAAAAAGAGCTTCTTAGAAGTGAGCAAATTCTTGTCACACTTGAAGCCACGGGGGAGGTTGATAAGCGTCTTATAAAGGAAAAAATAGGACAATACTATGGTATTATAACAATTCCATTTAATCTTAAATATGTAGAGAAAATCGATTATTCAGCCATGGGTAAAAAAGTAATATTCAACTAAAAAAGGAAAAAAATAATGATAAAAATAGAAGAAGTAAAAGCTAAAATAATCGAAGGCTTAAACCTCGAAGATATAACAATAGATGAGATAGAAAATGATATGGCACTTTTTGGTGATGAGGGTTTAGGACTTGATTCTGTTGATGCTATAGAGTTAACGCTTATTTTAGAAAAAGAGTTTGGTGTAAAAATTACAAATATGGCTGAAGCTGAAAGTATATTTGCATCATCTGCATCTCTTACGCAGTACATAAATAACGAAAAAAAATAGTTAAGCTATATGACTGAAATAAAGCTTCCACATCTTGCACCTATTAAATTTGCAAAGTATACACTTAGTAAAGATGAAAAATCTGCTGATGTACTTATAGAGTATGAGCAGATACCAACACTCCCAATGCTAGTTGAAGCTGCTGCTCAAAGTAGTGCTTCATTTAGAGTAAATGACAAAGAGAGTGCATTTTTGGTTAGTCTAAAAGGTATAAAACTTTTGCAAAAACCAACTCAACTAAAACTTGTAGCACATGTAACAGATGAACATCGTCTTGATAAAATGAGATATGTTGGATTTGAGATCTTTGAAGATAAGATGACTATAGCTACAGGAACACTTGTTATAGCGGTTCAATAATGCAGTATGATACTATTATAATCGGTTCTGGAGCTGGTGGACTAGCATCTGCTTTGTGTCTTGCTAGAGAAGGGCAAAAGGTAGTTGTTTTAGAGCAGCACTATCTTCTTGGAGGCTGGTGCCATAGTTTTTCTCTCCATGGAAGTAGATTTACTCCTGGCGTTCACTACATCGGTCTTTTAGCTGATGGAGAATCTTCAAGTGACCTCTATAAAGGTCTTGGAATTGCTAATGATTTAACATTTGTTAGAATGAATCCACAAGGGTATGAGCATTGTTGGATTGGAGATGAGAGATTTGATATTCCTGCGGGATTTGATAATTTTAAAAATGCACTTATTGAGAGATTTCCACATGAGAAAAAAGGTATAAACAGGTACTTAAACACAGTTCGTGATGTAAGTAGAGAGTTACAACTCATACCAAAGATGAATGGCTTTTGGGATAAGGTCACAATCCCTTGGCGAACTCGTCATTTAGGAAAATATGGACTTTTTTCTTTAAAAAGAGTTATAAACTGGCATGTAAAAGATCCGCTACTACAAAAGATCTTAAATGTTCAGTGCGGAGATCATGGACTTCCTCCAAAACAAGCAAGTTTTCCTCTTCATGCAGCTGTAATGGAGCATTACTTAAGTGGTGGTTACTATCCTGAGGGTGGCGGAGCTTCTATTGTAGATGCAATGACTAAGGCTATACAAAATCATGATGGTGAGATACGTACAAGAGTAAGAGTAAAAAAGATTTTACTTGATGATAACAAGTCAGCAATCGGCGTAGAGCTTAGTAGCGGTGAGAAAATCTATGCCAAAAATATAGTCTCAAATGCAGATCCAAAAAAAACATATCACGATTTAGTAGGTAAAGAACACCTGAGTGAAAAACTAAATGCTAAGTTAGATGCAAGTAAATACTCATGTACGTCTTTAATGCTCTTTTTAACTGTAAATATGGATGTTCATGCTGCTGGAATTGACTCTGGAAATATATGGATTATGCCAGATAGAGATATGGATGATGTTTATGAGGAGATGATGAGTAGCGATATCCTCTCACAAGAGTATTTTTCCGGTCTTTTTATTAGCTGCACAACACTTAAAGACCCAGCTAGTTATAATGGTAAAGAACATACTTTTGAAGTGATTACTTACATTAATTATGAAGCATTTAAAGAGTTTGAGGGTGAGACAAAAAAACGTTCAAAAGAGTACTTAGCGTTTAAAGAGAAGCTGATGGATAAAATGATAAATACTCTTAATCGTGCCATCCCAAATATTAAAGAGAGTATTGTGCATAAAGAGTTAGGTACACCTTTAACAAATGAGCACTTTATAAATACAACACAAGGTAGTGTTTATGGCACTCAAAAGAGCTTAGACCAAATAGGCCCTAACGCTTTTAGGGCTGTAAGTGAAGTGAAAAATCTTTATCTCTGTGGTGCTAGTATCTTAGCTCACGGTGTAACAGGGGCTACTTACTCTGGAGTTGATACTGCTGCGAGAATTTTAGGATGCAGACAAGAAGATTTGATTAAACCTATTGAAGGTCAAAATTTAAAAATAATAGATATAAAAAAGGGTCAATAATATGTTTGAGGGTCTGTATGAACTTATCTCAAAAAGTGAAAATGAGGCAGTTGTAAGATTGAGTGATAAAAAACATCCCATTTTTAAAGCACATTTTCCAAGGCATCCTATCCTTCCAGGATTTGTACATTTTGAAATTGTTGCTGATGTTTTTAATTTTGAAGTCCAAACTATTAAAAAAGCAAAGTTTATGAGTTTAGTTACTCCAAAACAAACTTTGACATATATAAGAAATGATAATAAATTTAGTGTCTTATGTGAAGATAAAGAAGTGGCAAGTTTTAGTTTATGAAAATCTCTATTGTTGTACCTGTTTATAACTCTCCTTTTATAGATGAGGTTATAGAAGATCTTTTTAAGTATGAGTATAAAATCATAGTTGTAGATGATGGTTCAGATGAGAAAATCACTACAAGTTATGATGCCATAGATATTGTAAGACATGATGTTAATATGGGAAAAGGTGAGGCTATCTTAAGTGGTGCAAAGCGTGCTAAAGAGTTAGGTTTCGATGCTATCTTGACATTTGATGGAGATAAACAGCATCTAAGCTCAGAGATAGTTAAGCTGATATCTCACTATAAAGAAGGATCTATAGTAATTGGCAATCGTGATTTTAGCTCAAAGAGCGTGCCAAATAGCTCAAAGTTTGGTCGTAAGTTTAGTAACTTTTGGGTCTTTTTAGAAACATTTAAATCTCTAGGCGATACTCAAAGTGGTTTTAGAATATACCCAATAGATATCTTAGATCTAAGTATAAGAAATAGAAGATTTGACTTTGAGATAGAAGTTCTTGCTTTGCACTCTTATAGAAAAGGCAAGATTATTGATGTTGAAGTTGAGTGTTATTATCCTCCTAAGGGTGAGAGAGTTTCTCATTTTGATAAGTTTTATGATAACTGGCGCTTGACTAAGGCTCATACGAAACTTATGCTTCAAAGATATCTACTATTAAGAGGAATTTTATGGGTATAAAACAGTATGGCAATGCATTGGGGCATAAAATAATCTTGGCAATATACAAGGTTTTAGGATATAGATTTGTATCATTTATTTTAAACTTTGTTGCACTTTATTATGTTGTATTTACGCCTTTTGTAAAACGCTCTTTAGAGAGTTATTATGAACATTTAGGACTAAAATTAAATTATGTAGCTTATTTTAAGCATATAAAACTCTTTTCACTCTCAATTTTTGATAGATTTATCTCAAGAATAAAACCAGATGAACTCTCTTTTGAGCGTGAAAACAGAGAAGCTTTTATGTCGTTGCAAGATGGCGGTATAGTTTTACTTTCTCACATCGGTGGATGGGCTACTGCTGGGCACTCCATGAGAGCAAATATACCACCTATGAATATAGTGATGTATGAAGCAACAAAAGATGAAATAAGTGAACTTGAAAAGTCTAAGCAACGCCAAAATGAAACAAATGTAAAAATTATAGACCTGAACAAAGGTGCAATTGCAGCAAATATACAGATTGCTAATGCTCTTATGAATAAAGAAGTTGTTGCTATGATGGCAGATAGAGTAACTGATCCTAGAAAAGTGATCTCAGTTGAATTTTTAGGCTCGCAAGTACAAATAAATAAAAATCCATTTGATATAGCTTACAGATTTAAAAAACCACTTGTAGCTACCTTTGTAGTCCTAACAAGAGAGAAACATTATAAGTTAATATTTGAAAATATTGTAATAGGTGAAAAGTCGCTAGAAGAAATAGCCCAAGAATATGTGAATATTCTCACAAAAATAATTAAAATTTATCCTAACCAATGGTATAATTTTTACGATTTTTTTAATCCGAGGAAAATAGATGTTAATAAACAATAGAGTAATTTCGTACAAAAATTTTTTACATGATAGTAGTGTAAAACTAGACGATAGCAAAGAGTTTATCGATTTCATAAATGCAGGCCATGATTTTCTTATAGAAAATATTTCTGCAGGACGACCAATTTATGGTGTAACAACAGGTTATGGTGAAGCTGGGCAAAATTATGCAGCATTTGAAGATGCGCAAGAACTTCAAAAAAACCTTTATAGTTTTCATGGTTGTGGTGTTGGTGCTTATCTAAGTGAAGAAGTCTCTCGCATCATGGTAACAATTCGTATGATTAGTCTCTCAAAAGGCAAGAGTGGAGTTAGCTATGATTTGCTTAAGCGTTTTGAGATGCTTCTTCAAAGAAAAATCTATCCACTCATTCCTTCTCAAGGCTCAGTTGGAGCTAGTGGTGATTTAACTCCACTTTCATATATTGCGGCTGTAATCGCTGGTGAAAGAGAGTGTTACTATGAGGGCAAGATTAGAGATACAGCAGAACTCTACCGTGAATTAGGAATTGAGCCATATGTATTTAAGCCAAAAGAGGCTTTAGGCATTATGAATGGTACGGCTACAATGAGTGCTATTGCAATCGATTCTATTGAAAAATTTGAGACAATTTTAAGAACTATGGAGTCTTTTGTGGCTTCAATATTTGAGCTTCTTTTATGCGATACAACACCTTTAGAACCATTTGTTCATGATTCTAAACCTTTTGATGGTCAGCGCGCAACTGCTGCAAATATTTTAGCAAAATGTGATGGCTCAAAGCTTACTCATGAGGCATTTGGCCGTTATGATCAGTTTCACCTTGAAGCTGAGCAAAATATTCAAGACCGCTATTCTATTCGTTGTGCTCCACAGGTTTTAGGTGTAGTACATGATAATCTTACACTTGCTAAAAAGTGGATTGAGACTGAGATAAATGGTGTAAATGATAACCCATTGATTGACCCTATCGATAGAAAGATTTACACTTCTGGTAACTTCTATGGTGGGTATGTTTGTCACGCTATGGATACTATGCGTATCTGTGTTGGAAATGTTGCTGACTTACTTGACAAAGAGTTTGGACTATTGGTTGATCATAAGTTTAACAAAGGTCTAGGCGAGTCTCTAAAGCTTAATAAAAAATCGACTCATCATGGTTTTAAAGCTATGCAAATCACACTCAGTTCACTCACCGCTGATGTTATTATGAACACAGTTCCTGCATCTCTACACTCTCGTCCTACAGAGTCTTTTAACCAAGATAAAGTAAGCATGGGAACAACAGCAGCACTACACTTTGCTAAACAACTCCCAGATTTAACAAATATGTTAAGTATAGCTATGATAGGTATGGCTCAAGCTGTTGATTTACGTGGAAAGTCTAAGTGTTCTGAGTTCTTACAACAAAACTATGACAAAGTTCGCGCAGAAGTTGAGGCTTTAGAGTTTGATAGAAGAATGGATATAGATATTAAAGTAGTTTACAAGATGATACTTAGCGGTGCTTTTATATGAGTATGAAAAAAGTTTTAGTTACAGGTGCAACAGGTGCTATTGGCGAGGCTTGTGCAAGATACTTTCATGATAATGGATATTTTGTATATTTAAACTACAGAAGCAACGAGGCAAAGGCCAACGAGCTTCACGCTGAGTTAGTAAATTCTCAAACACTATATTTTGATATTACTAAAAAAGAGGAAGTTGCTTCCGCAGTAGAGAGTCTAGAGTTAGATGTATTAGTAAATAACGCTGGCATTACAAAAGATAATCTTTTTTTCTGGATGAAAGATGAAGAGTGGAGTGATGTAATAGATACTTCTGTAAATGGTACATACTATGTTACAAAAGCAGTTCTAAAAAATATGATTGCAAACAAAAAAGGTGCAATTGTAAATGTTGCATCTGTCTCAGGTCTTGTCGGAAATGCAGGTCAGACAAATTATTCAGCGGCAAAAGGTGCAATGATAGCATTTACAAAAGCACTCTCAGCAGAAGTTGCTCGTTATAAAATACGTGTAAATGCAGTAGCTCCTGGGCTTATAGAGTCTGAAATGACAAAAGATTTACCTCTAAATGAGATGAAAAAAGGCATACCTCTTCGTCGTGTTGGTGTTGCTCACGATGTTGCAGAATGTGTCTTTTTCTTAGGAGACAAAGCATCTTATGTGACAGGTGATGTTATGAACATAAGCGGTGGAATGGTTCGATGAATATAGCAATAATAGGAGGAGGACTTAGTGGACTTTTATGCGCACTTATGCTTCAGAGCAGAGGTTACTCTCCTACTATTTATGAAAGGCTTCCAAAATTAGGTGGTGTACTAGACTCTTTTAAAAGAAAAAAAATACTTTTTGATATAGGTTTTCACTATTCAGGAGCTTTAAAAGAGGGACAATATCTACATAACTCTATGCAAGAGTTAGGGTTGTTAGACAAGCTAAAGCTTGAGAAGTATGATGGTGCATTTGATACTTTATACATTGATGATGAGATTTTTGAAGTACCTCTTAGCTCTTTAGAATTTAAAAAGCAACTTCAAGCTAGATTTAAATCTGAGACTGATGCCATAGAAAATTTTTTTCAAAAGTGCTATGAAGTAAGTGCCATCAGCTCTAAAGCTGAAGAGTTTGTAAAAATCGATTCTCGTAGTTTAAAAGATGTTATGAAAGATATAAAAGATGAGAAGCTTAGAAAGATTTTTTTACATTTTACTATCTTTTATGCAACTGCATTTTATGAAGATGCTTCTTTTGATTTTTATGCAAAAATCTTTATAAATATGCTTGATGGCACTAGAAAATTTGAAGGTGGCGGTGGAGCAATTATATCAGCACTTAAAGACTCACTTTCAAAAACTACAATCAAAAAACGAAGTGAAGTTACAAAGATTTTTCAAGATGAAAATGGTGTAAATGCACTTCTTTGTAATGATGAAAAAGTCGCTTATGATGCAATCATCTCTACAGTTCATCCAAAAACAACACTAAAAATGTTTGATGATTTAGATAAGAAGCAAAAACGTTATAAAAGTCATATAGATGACCTTGAAGAGTCTCCTTCTTTTTTCTCAATATTTTGTCTTATAGATGCAGAGATAAAGTCAAATCTTTACTTTTACGGCGATGAGTTTATCTCAGTCTTGCCATCTCGAATGTATGAAGGTAAAACAGTGGCTACAATTCTTGCAGGAAGTTACTATAGCGAGTATGAAAATCTCTCTAAGGATGAGTACAAAAAGAAAAAAGAGCAAGAGTGTAAGCATCATTTAAATAGAGTTAGAGAGTTATATGATTTTGGAGAGATTGAAGTCATAGACAGTTCTACTCCTTTGACAAAACAGCACTACTCAAATGGTTGTGATGGAAGTATTTATGGTGTTTTATGTTCAGCTAAACAAAAAAGTTTATCTGTTGTGATGCCAAGAACAAGAGTGAAAAATCTATACTTTGCAGGTGAAAACATTATCGCACCTGGCTTAATAGGTGCTTTTTTAGGCGCTGAAATACTAATGAATTATTTTGAGGAGAAAAAATGAGAAGAGTTGTAATTACTGGTGTCGGCTTAAACTCACCACTTGGAAATTCATACGATGAACTATATGAGAGTTTAAAGGCACAAAAATCTGGAATCGAGTATGTTCCTGAATGGGAAATCATCAAAGATTTAGGCACAAAAGTAGCTGGTCGTGTTAAAAATGTTGATCTTAAAGCTATTCCTAGAAAGTTTCGTCGTTCTATGGGAAGAGTTGCACAACTTGCAGCCATCTCAACAGGCGAAGCTATAGCAGATGCAAACTTAACTCCAGAAATGCTAGGTTCTAAACGCTGTGGTTTGGCTTTTGGCTCGACTATGGGTGGCAATGAAACAATGTTTGAGTATATGCCAGAAGTTCAGGAAAAAATGAGCTTTCGTGGTCAAAATTCAATGGCATTTTTAAAGATGATGAGCCATACAGTTGCTGCAAATCTTGCACAAATGTTTGAGATAAAAGGTCGTAATATTCCTACTTGTTCAGCTTGTACATCCTCTTCTCAAGGTATTGGCGCTGGATATGAGAGTGTAAAGTATGGCATGAGTGATATTATGGTTTGTGGTGGTGCAGAAGAGCATCACTACCTCTCCGCTGGTGTTTTTGATGTGATGGCTGCCGCTTCAACTAAACATGCAGATGAGCCACATCTCTCATCAAAACCTTTTGATGAAGCTCGTGATGGCCTTGTTGTAAGTGAGGGAAGTGGTGCTTTGGTTTTAGAAGAACTTGAGCATGCTCTTGCTCGTGGAGCTAAAATCTATGGTGAGATTATAGGATATGGAACAAGTTGTGATGGCGCACATATTACTACACCTTCCAAAGAGGGAATGCAACAAGTGATGGAGACATCTTTAGAAGATGCAAAACTAAAACCAGAAGATATTGAGTATATCAATGCTCATGCAACTGCAACGCTTAGAGGCGATATTGCGGAATCACATGCAACATACGCTCTTTTTGGCTCTGATACTCCTGTTAGTAGTACAAAAGGTCACATGGGACACCTTCTTGGTGGTTGTGGTGTTGTTGAGTCAGTTATATGTCTTATCGCTTTAAATGAGTCTTTACTACCTAAGACAATGAACTTTAAAACATTAGATAAAGAGTGTGCACCAATCAATATTTTAAGTGAAAATACTGATAAAGATGTAAGCATTGTTATGAATAACAACTTTGCTTTTGGTGGGATAAATACCTCTTTGATATTTAAGAAGTACAAAGCTTAATGTTGGGTGAAATAGTCTTTATAAATCCCCCATACGAACAAGTTTCTGCTGGTACTGATTATCTTAAACATATAACCAACAGATCCCCATCTATTGGACTATTATTACTCGCTTCAAAAGCTAGAGAGATAGGTTATGATACAGAGATTATAGAGAGTGATTTAGAGGGACTCTCACCAGAAACTGTAGCACAAAGAGTACTTGATAAAAATCCAAAATTTGTAGGAATAACACTCTTTACTGTTGGCGTTTTTAATGCTTCAATCATCGCTAAAATCATTAAAGAAAAAAATCCCAACATATATATTTTAGTGGGTGGACCACATATCTCTTCTATGGGCTATGAGACGATGGAGCGTTTTGGCGAGTTTGATGTTTGTGTTATTCATGAGGGTGAGTTGATTTTAGAAAACTTACTTAGCACTATTGAAAATGGAGAATCTTTAGAGGGAGTAAATGGCATTATGTATAGAGATGCCAATGGGACGATTCGCAAAACGCCACCACCTCCAAGTATAGAAGATTTAGACTCTCTTCCAATTCCAGCATGGGATTTGTTGCCAAACTTTCCTCATGGATATCTACCTGCTATTTATGACTATCCAAGAGCTCCAGTAGCTACATATTCAGCTTCAAGAGGTTGTCCATTTCTTTGCGAATTTTGTGACACATCTACTTTTGGTGGGAAGATAAGATATAACTCTCCTAAACATGTTCATGGTGTTATGAGGCATTTGAGTGAAGTCTATGGTGTAAAACATCTACAGTTTGTAGATGATCTTTTTGTAGCACATAATGCAAGAGTTATAGAGTTTAGCAAACTTCTAATCGAAGATAAAATAGACATGACATGGAGCTGTACAGCTAGAGTAAACACTGTTAAACCTGAGACTTTAGCACTTATGAAAGAAGCAGGTTGTTGGGAGATTAGTTTTGGGTTAGAGAGTGGTTCAGACTGGCTTTTAGATGAGATGAAAAAATCACAAAGAGTCAAAACAGCAGAGCAGGCTGTTAAATGGACTCACGAGGCTGGTATCAAAGTTAAAGGCCTTTTTATGTTAGGTTATCCTGGTGAAAATCAAGAGAGTATAAACCTTACAAAAGAATTTATCAAAAATATACCGATGACTACAATGAATCTCTCAAAATTTACACCATACCCAGGCTCTCCAATTTATAAAAAGCTTTATGGTACTTCTATTAGAGAAGAGGATTGGGATAGACTAAATGGTATGAACTTTGTATATCAAGCAGAAGGGTTTACAGAAGAGCAGTTAGACAGTGAATATAAAGAAATTATCAAGTCTTTTTATAAGCGCCCACAGATATTGTGGTACTACACGAAGATGTCTTTAGCGAACTTAACCCATCTTAAAAGATTGGGCATGTTCTTTTTAGGTTTTTTAAGGTCTAAAATTAAAATATAGTAACATATTTAAAGAGAAAATATGAAACAATAGATTACAATAATCGCATTAGTAATTAAACAAAAAAAGGAAACAGATTGGCAACACAAGAAGAAGTATATAGTAAGATAAAGAGTGTATTGATGGACGAATTTGAAGTAGAAGAGGAAGCTATTTCACTTCAAGCAAACTTATTTACTGACTTAGAACTTGATAGCTTAGATGCAATTGATTTGATGGTAACATTAGACAAAGAGCTTGGTATTGAGATAAAAACAGAAGAGATGCAAGACTTACGCACTATTGAAGATGTATGTAATTTTGTTTTATCTTCTATACCTGCTGATGAGTAGTGTCCTAACACTACTTTTCGCCCCTTCATTTTTACTTTTAATCCACTACTTTGATTTTAAAAAAATTGTTTTAACATATATTGTTATATCACTTGTTGTTTTGATATATGCCTTTAAACAAAAGAAAAAAATCGAAGATTTTGTAATACTGGGTATCTATCTTGTCTTACTCACTATTGCATACTTTTATGTAAGTTTAGAGACTATAAAGTTTATACCTGTATTTACTTCTATGGCATTTTTTACAATTTTTGCAGAGTCGGCTATAAAGAAAAGAGGGCTTATATATAAATTTACACAAAAATTTTATAAAAAAGAGTTTAGTGAAGCAGAGAGTAGGTTTCTAAAGAGTGGAGATGCATACTGGGCAATCTCTATACTTGTTTATGCCATAGTCCAAGTAGCATTGGTCTTTGTTGCAAGTGATGCTGTCTGGGCACTCTATAGCTCTGTTGGTTGGTATATTTACTTTGGCCTTATTTTAGGCGTGCAGATTATATATGGAAGAGTCTATGCGATTAAAATGTCTTCTTAGCATCTATGCTTTTGTACTTTTTTGGGGAACTATAGGTCTTTTTGTATTGCCATCACTTCTTATATATTTTTTAGTTTATCCTTTTATGAAGTACCCACAAGATGTCTTTCAGTATCTCTCTTCTATCATATATAAAATCTTTTTTAAGCTCCTCTATGTGGCAGATTTGCAGTTTGAAATTGCTCAGGATTTACCAAATGGCGCTATATATATTGCAACACATCAATCAAGCCTTGATTATCCTATTTTAGGAAGTTTTATAAAAAAGTATTTAACGGTGACTAACCTTAACTTTACACAAATCCCATTTGCATCGTATGTAGGAAAACTCATAGGTGCAAGAACTGTAAATAAAAACAAGCTAAATGATATCGCAGTTATGTACAAAGAGCTAGAAGATATATTAAATGACAATAGGAATATCATAATTTTTCCAGAAGGCACAAGAAATGATGGAACTAAACTAAAAAAGTTTAAAAAAGGTGCTTTTAGGTTAGCTATGAAGACAAACAAACCCATCATACCTATCATAATTGATGGCTCAGCAAAACTATTGGCAAAAGGCGATCCCTGCTTTAAAACTACTTCTAAAACAGTAGTGAAAGTTAAAATCTTAGATGCAATATATCCTCAAAATTTTGAAAATGAGATCCAAATAATGAATTTCGCTTGGGATATAATGTCTTATAAAAATAAATAACAATAAAAGAAAATATTTAGGAGAAAAATTGAAGATACGAGTCTATTACGATTACCCATCTTTTCCTACAATTGCCGGAAATAGTACTAAATAAAGGATCTCTCTTTTAGAAATTTCTTGTATTTTAAGAAATTAAGTGAAGCTTAGTGTCTGTTTTTCTACCTTGAAAAGTTGCCCCAAAAATCCTAAAAGTTTGTGGAACTTTTTAATTTTTACTTTTTGAACACTTTGTGGAACACCTAAAACTTGTGTTCCAGAACTATATTCCAAAATCTAG
>Ga0265293_10003562_pt1 | contig 28766 bp, 21 predicted proteins | sample Munlanlewell138R_FD_192505 | JGI IMG/M metagenome (GOLD analysis project Ga0265293, IMG submission 192505) | Leachate microbial communities from a municipal landfill in Southern Ontario, Canada - Leachate well 138R | ecosystem: Engineered > Solid waste > Landfill > Unclassified | place: Canada... | reverse complement strand
AATAGATGAGTAAAAAAAGTACTCATCTATTTTTTTACAACCTGATTACTTCATACAGATAGAAGCTTAAAGACATAGAGCAGGAATGAAAAGGCCATAAGCCAGGATGATTTATTTGATAATACAAGGCGCAGAATGCCCATTCTATGCATAGTAGAATACCCGTTCTATACCCAATAGAATGCCCATTCTACTACTAGTTTTAGGGCTTATTTAATCCAGCATTATGTTGTAATTCATCTTTATCTATCTTATTTATAAATCAGGATGATTTTATAATGCATCTATTTTGAAGACAGTTCTTCTGTTTAGGGCTCTTTTTTCTGGGGTTGAATTATCTTGTATTGGTTGTTTTGAACCATATCCTTTATACTTAATTCTATCCTCTCGTATTCTTGAATTAATAATAAAATCAGCAACAGCTTTAGCTCTTTTTTCTGAGAGAATAAGATTTTCTTCCTCATTTCCTATATTATCGGTATGACCTTCTATAGTGCAACGAATACGAGGATATTGATTAAGGTATTCCACAAATTCCATAATTATATCCTTAGATTCTTGACTTAACTCATAACTATTAGTTTCAAAAAGAATATCATTTATAATATAACCTTCTCCAATAACTAAAGGTGACATTTCTAATATTATTTCATCCTTTGCATTAAACTTATTAATTAGTCTTGACTCAAAAGCATACCCTTCACTCTTTGCCTTAATAATATATGGTTCATCCTTTTTTAATGCAAGTGAGAACTCTCCATTTCTTTCATCAACCTCATAAATTATCTTTTTCTTATCTTTCAAAGAGATTAACTCTAAACTTACATTTTTATAATCATCATCTATTAATATCACTCTCCCATTTGCAATTATTGTTGGCAAGGAATGGAAATCATTATATAAATCAAATGTATAAATATCCCAATTCCCATCTTCATTCATTAGATTAGAAGCGAAATACCCTCTATTATTCAAATCTACAACAAACCCTTCTTCATCTCTATCAGTATTCATTGGAGTTCCCATATTGATAGGAGTCTTCATTTCTTTCTTATCTAAACGTAAATAGAAATTATCAAACCCTCCTACTCCTTTCCAGCCATTAGAAGAAAAGTAAAAACTAACACCATCTGGATGAAGAAAAGGAGATTTCTCATCAAATTCAGTATTAATTCTTACTCCTGCGTTTTGAACTCTACCCCAAGAACCATTTTCCTGTTTATAAGCAATCCATATATCATAACCACCTCTTCCCCCAGGACGATTTGAAACAAAGTACAAAACCCTACCATTTGGAGAAACGCAAGGTTGCAATTCCCAAGAATCACTTCTATTTACATCTCCACCTAAACTAATTGCATTACTCCAGTAACCATCCAAGTATTTTGAATAATATATATCACAATCAAACTCTCCACCTTTAATTTCACATTGAGAAAAGAATATAACTTTATTATCTGCTCTTAAAGAGGGTGAGGATTGGATTGAATTAAAATTAAAGGGTTCATCAAGAATAGTATAGTTTGAAAATTTACCATTATCCATTTTATCAGAATAGCATAATAAATCTCTTTTTTCAGTATTATCTTGTTGAAAGAAACTCTCAGAGGCATCAATCCTTACATCCATTCTCCTATTATAATATAATCTATTTCCATCCATAGTAATACTTGGAAGGTATTCATTATCTTTTGTTGATAGTTCTGTAATTTTATAAGGATTAAAAGGAATCTTTTCTTTTTGTATTCTATCTAAGAATTTCGACCACTCCAAATAATTCTCACAATCGTTGAATATACTATCAGTAATTATTCCTCTTTCGGTATAATTCTCAAAGAACTTATTGAAATTGACTATAGCACTGGAATAATTTTCATTTGAATAATCAATAACTCCTTTAAAATAGAAATATAAAGGATGGTGGAAATCACTGCAAGCCTCTTGAGTTAAAAGAGTGTATTTCTCAACTATAGTTTGATTTTGTTTATAACTTCCAATAATTGAAATAAGGAAATGAGCAGAAGCAAAATTCTCTTCGTCTTTAATTAATTCTCTTAATAATAAAGATGAATTATGGTAATCTCTTTTTTCAAACAATTCGAAAGCTTTAGAGAATTTCTTTTTCAATTTTTCATTAATATCTTCATAGCAAGGGTCAAAATTAGTTATTTGCATTTCTTGCGAAAGAAGATTTGAAGAAATAAAGATTAAAAAGAAAAGAAATAATAGCTTTCTCATATTTTATTTTTTAGGTTTCTAATACTAATTTGATTCCATCTTTTCCTTTAGTTTCTCAACAAGGACATTGATAAACTCCGATAAAGGCTTCTTAACCATAACTCCCATCATAGGATTAATATCTAAATTAAAAACAGCCATAACCTCAACCGAAGAATTAGATTTCTCTATAAATTCCCAAAAGAATTTAAAGCCTATTGGCATGGAAACCTCTTCGTCGTTTGTGATTATTATTGAAGTATATGGGTTCTTCTCAAAAATTCTCATTCCAAACTCTCCAAAGCCTTTGATTGTAAAAGAACATTTATCGTTTGTAGCCTTCCAATTCTCTACCTTATCTGGTACAAGTAAACTGAAATTAGTAAAATCGGTTAGAAAATCGAATACTTCCTGTGATGATTTGTTAATTAGCTTTTTATTACTTTCAATTTTCATCATATAAATTGTATTAAAGATAAAAAAAGGCGTTAATCAATAACGCCTTTCTTTGGGGTTTAACTTTTTATCTTAACCATTCATTCTTTCCTCAGACCATTGCTCTGGATTTTTTCTCCATAAAGCAAGAGACTCTAAATCTTCTTCCTTAATATATCCTTGTTCGGTCGCTGTTTCTACCAAAGTATCATAATCAGTAATTGTTAGTAAAGGAACATTTTTTTCACTAAATGCATTAATAGCAACATCTAAACCATAGGTAAATATTGCTACCATTCCCTTAACCTCACAACCCTCTTCTCTTAAGGTATCCACAACTTGAAGACTACTCTTGCCAGTAGAAATCAAATCCTCAATTACTAATACTGTTTGACCAGGCTTAATATCTCCTTCTATTTTATTTGTAAGTCCGTGTTTCTTCTCTTGAGGACGAACATAAACAAAAGGCTTTCCTAAGTCTTGTGCAACAAGTACACCTTGAGCAATTCCTCCAGTTGCTACACCTGCAATCACATCAATATCTGAAAAAAGTTCGTTAACTTTATTAACAAATTGCTGACGCAGGTATGTTCTTATTTCTGGATATGATAATGTTATGCGATTATCGCAATAAATCGGCGACTTTCTTCCCGATGCCCAGGTAAAAGGATTTTCATTATTCAATTTTATTGCTTTAATTTGCAAAAGAAATTGAGCAGTTTGAATGGCTGTTTCTTTATAATTATTCATGATGCAAAAGTATACAATTTTCACAAAATACCATAGTGTTTGTATAACAAATAATAAAGATGTTTTACATAACACTGATAACAAAACTATTATCCAATGTGATTTTAATAATTACAGGAATTTGGATTTTAAAGAGCTTTTAAACGACAAAAATGACAGAAACTCAATAATAATATACTCTAAAGATATAGAACCAAGTAAGATTTTGCTAGAGTGCATTAAGCACTATCACTTTGTTCAGGCCTCCGGCGGAATTGTAATAAACCCTAAAAAGGAGATATTATTTATATATAGAAATGGGAAATACGACCTTCCCAAAGGGCATAGAGAACAAAACGAAACGGAGGCTGAAACAGCATTAAGAGAGGTTGAAGAGGAATGTGGAATAAGAGATTTGGTATTAAAGGAGAAAGCTGGAGTAACATATCATACTTATTTTATGAAAGGCAAACACGAACTTAAAGAAACACATTGGTATTTTATGGAATCGAATGCTAAGGAGACCTTTCCCCAAAAAGAAGAAGGAATTGAAAGAGTAGAATGGATAAAAGTTGAAAATCTAAACAAGATTCTATCCCAATCCTATATTAGTATTAGAGATTTATTCTCACAAATCAAACTCCAATAACTTACTTCAACTTTTATAAAATGAAAACTAATTATCCAAATATAAAACCAATGATTTGGTCAAGGGACTTTACTCTTATATTTACTTCAAATCTATTATTGGCATTTGCTTTCTATATTCTTATGCCAACACTTCCATTCTACTTGGTTGAAAACCTACATATCCCATTAAATGATATTGGTCTTTACCTATCAGTCTATGTATTGGCAGTTCTTGCAACCAGACCTTTCTCAGGATATTTTACCGATCGCTTTGCAAGGAGAAATCTATATATTATTATGACTTGTGCTTTTTCTTTAATATTTGGAATGTATCTAATCTCTGCAAGTCTAATTATTTTTGTAATAGTGAGGGTTTTGCAAGGAGGAGCTTGGAGTATGGTTTCTACTACTGGCTCAACACTTGCAATCGATATATTACCCGCTCAAAGAAGAGGAGAAGGTATAGGCTATTATGGATTATCTATGACCCTGGCAATGGCTCTTGGACCTATGGTAGGATTATTCTTATATGATAATTTTAATTTCGATTCAATCTTCTATACTGCCCTATTCTCCAGTTTAATTGGATTTATAATTTCTTTATTTATTAAAACAAATCCTAAGAAATCGAACGATAAAAGCCCTCTGTCCTTGGATAGATTTTTCTATACTAAGGCTTTTCCCGAATTTATAGTTTTTATGCTTATTGCTGTTTCTTATGGATTTGCTGTTTCCTATGCAGCTATGTTTGGACAGGAAATTCATGTTAGAAACACAGGTCTTTTCTTTATCTTTATGTCAATAGGCACCTTATTATCTCGATTTACCATAGGGAAACTAATAGATAAGGGATATGAAATTAAAATAATTTTCTTCTCTCTTTTAGCATTAATATTTATCGTAATTGGGTTTGCATTTTGTACAAATTCATTAGCCTTCTATTCTTTAGGTTTCTTTTACGGAATTGCCTTTGGAATCCTCACACCTTCATTTCAAACCCTAATACTCAATCTTGCAGAGCATAATAGAAGAGGCACTGCCAATTCAACCTATTTTATTGGTTTTGATTTAGGACTTGGCACAGGAATACTAATTGGGAGTACTCTTATAGCAGCAGTTGATTATAAAGGAATGTATTTATTTGGAGGTGCTATAAACATATTAGCATTTACATTGTTTGTATTCGTAGTAGCAAAGCACTATATTAGAAACAAAAGAAAAGATATTTGAGTTATGGAGAAGAAAATGGAAAAAGAAATGAAGAAAATTATTTTTGTATGCATGGGTAATATTTGTAGGAGCCCTATGGCAGAGACTATAATGAAAAAGTTTGTAAAGGATAAGGGATTAGAAGAAGAGTTTTTTATCGATTCTGCTGGCACTATCGACCTTCACCAAGGCGAGGATGCAGATAGCAGAATGATTGATGCTGCAGAAAACAGAGGGTATAATATTACCTCAATCTCAAGATGGTTTGAGGACAAGGACTTTGAAGAGTTTGACCATATAATGGTTATGGATGATAATAATTTCCAAACTCTATTAACCAGAACTAAAAACCCTAAGCATATAAAGAAGATTGAGTTTATCACAGACTACAGAAAAAAATTCCTTAAGAATTATATCCCTGACCCATATTATGGAGGGGATAAAGGATTTGATAATGTAATAGATTTATTAGAAGATTCCTGCCAGGGATTCTTAGAAAAAATCACATCGAATCAAGGATAGAACTAATTTAATTAGACTTTGAACTTTTTTCTCTTGATTTCGATCTCAACATCATGCCATGATGTTTAAAACTTCATGCCATGATGTTGAGATCGAAACTTGATAAAAAAAGTTTGATATTAGGTTTTAATAGATTATAACTTGATTTCGTATAATTATTCTGTGAGTTTTTTAATCTTATTTTGTAATAAATCAATATCAATTGGTTTTTCAAAAAAATCATTACAACCTGCCTTAAATGCCTTAGGCTTTTCATGGAATAAAACCTTCTCTGAGATAATTATAATTGGAAGATTTGGAAACTCCAATCTAATTCTCTTAAGAACTTCATAATCGTCAAGATATTGATTACTTTCTGCAAGGAGAATTATATCTGGTTTTTCATTATGAATATAGGATAATACTTCAGAATCGTTTGGTGTTACAACAATATTATAATTCTCCGAATAATTATTCTTTTCTAAAAGATTAAAAGTATAGCTTTCGCTCTCTACAATCAATATCTTAGGTTTAATTCTCTGAATATTATCGATTTCAATATTCGTTTCACTTTCATTTTCATGGTCAATAAGAATTTGTCTACTTGGTATCCAAACCCAAAACCTACTACCCTTTCCATAAATTGATTCAACTCCGTATTTTCCATCTAATCTCTCAATCATAGTCTTTACAATCCCTAATCCAAGCCCAGTACCTTCCTTCATTGAATTAGCTTTCTCGAATAATGAGTAAACACTGTCAATATCTTCTTCCTTTATGCCTATACCAGTATCTTCACAATAGTAGGTTATCCCATTTCCTTCTTGATAGTAACCCATCTTGACATATCCTGAATAAGTAAATTTCAAAGCATTTTCAATAAATATCTTCGCCATTTGAAATAGCCTATCCTTATCCACCTCAACAATACAGGATTTATATGGATTATCAACAATAAACTCAATTTCCTTAGGGAAACGATAGCGAAATATACTTTCTATTTCTGAGATATGTTGACTTAAATCCAAGGTTATAGGTTTAAATTCAAAATAGCCAGATTGGATTTCGCTAATTAAGAGAATATCACTAATAAGTTTAATTAGACTATCGCTATTTTGCTTAATTATCTCTGTATATTGCTGACGAGATTCATCTTCTAAATCATTATTTATTAGACTTGCAAATCCGATTATTGCATTTAGGGGTGTTCTAATCTCATGAGTTACATTAGAAATAAAATTAGATTTTAATATATCACTCCTAATTGCCTTGGTTAATGCTTCATTCAACCTATTTTCTATTTGTTTAAAGCGATTAATATTGATATGAATTGCATTTAATATCTTATATCTCCCATCTTCATCCTCCATTTCGGTAATTTTACCTTTAATCTCCCACCAAGAATCTTTCATCTCACCTGGAATCCTCCCTATATATTCAAGATGAAACTCTTTCATCTCTGTAATTTCATCTAATCGTCCAAAAAATGATTTAAACCCTTCCTCAAAATCCTTCCTCACAAAACTCATAGCATAATCTAAATCACTCTCTTTATTTATCTCTAATATCCCGTTTTCATCAGTAACTCCATATTTAAAACTTTTCGTCCTTTGATTATATACCCATGCAAGAATTCTAAAACTTGGCATTGCAGAGGACAAAATCCTAACGTTTTCCTCCAAACCCTTTTCTTTTTCCTCTTTCTCTTTTATTGTTTTTCTTAGTTTAGCATTTTTCCAGTTTTGAGAAATAAAATTATATAAAAGGAAGCCACTTAAAAGTAGTAAAACTATTATTGGAATAAGAAAATCCTGGAATTTAAGAAATTGACCTTGAAGTTTATTAACCAAAACTGCATTGCTTGGAATTGTTCTTATATGTCCCTCATACTTTACAACCCCTTTTAAATCCAAAATTAGAGTTGGAGAAATATGCTCTGTATACATTCTATAAACAAATTCTCCGTTAAATATTCTTATTGCTTTTCTTGCCGCAGCAATAGCATTAGGTTCTGGAGTTTGAACATATCCCCCAATAAAACCATCGCCAATAGACTCATCATAAGTACAAAACATAGGGACTTTGACTTCTTTAAAGAATATTTCAGGGAGTTCCTTATCGCTATATTTCCTCCCTTTTGTATCAAGCGACCATGTACTAAAAATTATAAATGAATTTGGCTCAACACTTCTACATTTCTTTCTCAACTCCTCTAAATTCTCAACATTCAAACCATACTCAATTTCAATATCAGGATTATACCCTTTTAGATTTCTCTTTGCATTTTCAATAAAAAACCTACCTGTTGGTGAATCATCTGCCCAAATATAAACTTTCTGAGTTTTGGAAAACATCTTAAGTCCGAGTTTATATGTTTGAGTAATTCCATAGTCAGAGATAATCCCAGTGATATTTCGGTATTTAATCTCCACGCCTTTTTCTAACTCAGAAACAAATACTATTGGTATCTTACTTATTACTGAATCAGTATAATTTAAAAATATACTTGTAGCACTATAGTCAAAGACTAAGATAACATCTATGTCTTCTTTATTATTTAAGAAGAATTGCTTTAGAATATTTAATCTATCTTCATACTTTGGATATGTTTCTTCGTCTAAAAACAGATTAATTAGATTAACATTGTAATTTTCTTGCTCAAATGTTTTTATTAAAGCCTTTTCTGTTTTTTGCGACCAATAAGTGTCCTCTCCAAATGAACTAACATAAAGTATATTTTTTTGATTATTATTGCTTAAACCAATAAAAGGGATAATTACAAATAGTATTATCAAAAAATACCTTAGCTTAATGGAAAGCAATATTAATTTCTGCATAAACAATATTATTAGGTTCTATTTAGAAATTCTTTTAATTCATCTTCTGGAAGATATGGGAAAGGATTATATATTGGTTGGTCAAACTCTAATTTTGGACTAACAGTACTTAGGTTTTCAATTCTAAACTCAATTACACCATTACGACTTGAAAACACTTGGTCAAGATAATCCCTATTATTCAAATCCTTTTCTTCAATTAAGAAATACCTAAGCCCATGAGATAATGCAACCGCTCTTGCATCGCATGCTCTATATCCCCCTTGTATAGTAGTACCAGCCATATTGGAATTGAAATAAAGAGATTGAAACTGAGTAATCATCCCTAAGGAAGAATTATTCAAGAGAATTACAAGCACATTTAAATCGTATTGAGAAATCATATAAAGACTTTGTTCACTAATCATAAAACCTCCATCCCCTACAATTGCCATTATTCTTTTCTTAGGATTAGCAAAACCATGTCCAATAGCACAAGGAATTGAATAGCCCATAGGAGCAAGTCCACCACTTGTAATAAAGGTTTGATTTCCTTTAATCTTTAAGGTTTGTGCTGCCCACATTTGGTTTTGCCCTATATCTACAGTAAACACATCATCATTCTTAGAATAATGATTTAAGGTTTGAATAGATAGATATGGCATCTTATTTTCAACAAAACGCTGAATTTCTTTCTCCTGGTTATAGTTCTCTTTTAAATATACTATAAAATCCAACCAAGAATTATCGCAAGAATAAGACTCAAACTCTTGGTCTATGATTTTTAAGAAATCAGACGAATAAGCATTAACTAAAATTCTATTCTTTAGCTTATGACTTTCAAGCTCATTAATATCGATATCAACGTGAATAATTGTTTTATCTTCAAAACAAGAGAAATTAGCTCCTGTTTGTCTGGTATCTAAACGAGAACCAATACAGATAATTAAATCACTTTTTGCAATAGCAATATTAGCACATCGATTACCATAAGAGCCTATCATTCCAAGGTAATAATGATAATCCTCATCTACTAAGCCCTTCCCTAAAAGTGAATTAACAACAGGAATTTGAAATTTATCTAAGAATTTTATTACTTCTTTCTTCTTATCATATCGTATTCCCCCTCCAACTAAAAGAATTGGTCTTTTGCTATTTTTAATTTTCTCAAAAACAAGACTCTTATCCCATTCTTTTAGTTTGTCAATAGATTTTGAATACGAAAGCATGGATTCTGGTTCTATTTCCATCTTTTGAATATTCATTGGAATATCTAATATCACAGGTCCCATTCTTGGAGACTTAGCAATATGAATTGCTTTTTCCAATTCATAACGAAGCAATGAAACATCATCAACCAAGTTAGCATATTTTGTAATAGGCTTACATAAACTAACAACATCCATTTCCTGAAACCCCCTTTGGCGAATAGGTAAATCGTATTTATATTCGTGAGTATTTACTTGACCAGAAATAAATAGGGTTGGAATTGAATCAAAATAAGCATCAGCTATTCCAGTTATCATATTTGTTACTCCAGGACCAGATGTAGATATCGCTACACCAAAATTCTTTGTCTCTATTGAATAACCCTCAGCTGCGATTGCTGCAGTCTGTTCGTGATAGGTTTGGATATAATCAATACCTTCTGCATTATCCAAGGAATCTACAATATGGGTAATCATACCTCCGATATAGCCAAAGACATATTTGATTCCTTGGCTTTTTAAATACTCAACAATATAATCCGATGCTTTCAAAACTAATTGGTTTCAGTAATTAAAACAATTTATCTTCTAATATTAATATTTATCTCAGGCTTAGAGGAACTCCTTTCCAACATATCAGTAATAGGAGTTCCATTAACCTTAATAAAATTCTCAACAGCTACTTCATCCAAAGCTCCATCCTTAATAAGTCTATGTACAATCCTTGCAATATCCTTTTCTTTTGTAAGCAATAATGAAGGATTCCTCATCTCGCAAACCTGCTCAAATCCTGTGAAGGAAAATCTAAGATAAGGGATCTTAGCAGGCATTTCTCCTCTTTTATGATTTGAGTAAGGGTCGTCTATAACATCAGCTATAACATTTATCAAGGGCTGAGAATCCAACGATGAGATATAAAACTCACAATTTGGAGAAAAAGCCTTGCAACCTTCTTTCTCTATCTTCGCAATAGACTTACCATTCAAGACTATTTCCCCATCCTTAACAATTGGTTTTTGAGCAAAAAGACTAATGGATAAAACCATTGTAAATAAAAACAAAATTAAAGCTCTCATATTTATACTCAGTTTATTTTGGTTTAATTTGGACTTATTTTTTTTAATTAATCAAGCTTAGATTTTACATCCTCTTGAATCTTTACTAAATCCTCATAAGTAGGAATGAAATTCACATTATATTTTCCAACAACTTCAATATTGCTTTCTTGCATATAACGTTCAAGATGTTTCATATTAGTAGGAGCCCATCCATAACTTCCAAACAAAAATGCTTTTCTTCCCTTAGGAGCCAAACCTTGTAAGTAAGTTAAGAAGGATGCAACTGTTGGGAGAATACCCTTATTTAAAGTAGGAGAACCAATACATAAATACTCTGCCTCAATCACCTCTGTAATTACATCCGAGATATGATTTAGTTTTAAATCTAATATTCTGTATTTATAGCCCTTTTCTTCAAATGCGTTGGAAATATATTCAGCCATTTTCTCCGTTGAGCCCCACATTGAATCATAAATAATAACGACCTTTTTCTCAGTCTTATTCGAAGCCCATTTCTCATAAAGGTCTAAAATCAAAGGAATATTCTTTCTCCAACTTAGACCATGACTTGTGCAAATCATTTCAATATCCAAACTCCTAACCACATCTAATATTCCAAGAACTTGATTAGAATATGGTAAAACAATATTTGCATAGTATTTCTTTGCTTCCTCAACAGTTATCTCTAATGAATATTCATCCTCAAATCTTTCTGATGAAGAAATATGTTGACCAAAGGCATCATTTGAATATAGAATTTTATCTTCAGGACAATAGGTTACCATATTATCTGGCCAATGAACCATAGGAGTCATTACAAAATTAAGATTTCTCTTACCAATATTTATTACATCTCCACTCTTAACTACCTTAAAATTCCAATCCTTACGGTAATGTAATCTATGTTCTTTTTCTCCGGCAGCGGATGTAATCACAGTTGCATTTGGAATTATTTCCATCAGTGCTGGCAAAGCTCCTGAATGGTCCATCTCAACGTGATTAGAAACAACATAATCAATCTTTCTTGGATCAATTACATCAGAAATTCTTTCAATTAACTCTTCAGTCAAATAACCCTTAACAGTATCAATTAGAGTTACCTTCTTATCAATTATTAAATAAGCATTATAGGTTGAACCCCTTTGAGTTAGATAGCCGTGAAAATTTCTTAACGACCAGTCAATACCACCTACCCAATAAACATCTTTTTTAATTTCTATAGCTTTCATTTTTTATTTTATTATTTATTTAATCGTTTACGTATTTATCTTCTTTGTATTAAATTTCTAACCGCATTATCATACTCCTCAAACAATTTCTTCTCTCCTTTTTTCTTATAATGCTCCGCCATTATAGAGTAGAACTTTATATAGGCATTTCTCTCATCCAATCCACTTGCTTGGTAAATCATAAGCAATTGTTGCATTGATTGATTATCTAATCTATCAATTGCTATCAATCCATTAAGATAAGCCTCAGCTCCATATAAATCCTGCATATTTAGTTTAATATTTGCACCCAATGAATAAGCAGATTGGAATTTTGGATTAATCTTAATTACCTTATCACATAAATTAAGCGACTCTTGATTTTGACCTAATAAGAATAACCCATAAGCCTTAAAATAGTTCGCCGATTCGGAGTTTGGATTAATCTTTAATAATTCATCCATTAGCACTACAACACTATCAGCCCTATTTGTTCTAAGATAAATCTCTGCAAGATTATTGATTGCAGATTCATTAGCGTTATCTAATTTAATTGCTTTTTGAAGATATGGGATAGCCAATAGGATTGAATCCTTATTCTTTAATTCAGAGCCAATAAAATCTGATTTATCTTCTCTTTTCAAAACTACACAAATAGGTTTCCCATCTACCTTAACCTCATAAACAGTATTCTTAGGCGGAAAGGTATTATTTTTCAACTGCTCTGGAGCAATCCCAGTATTACAAACTATTGCATAATCCCAATCATAATTGCCTCTTTCGTAATAACGCAAAAATGCAAAATCAAAATCTGCAGTATCTTTTCTAAAATAATATTGAACAGGAGGAATATGCCAGCAACCTATCTTTATCTTTTCTCCTTTTTTCTTACCATCCTTTTCAGCATTTTCAATTATCCATTCTGATGCCTCTCTAAGAGAATGGAAATAATAGTCCAATTCATAGTTTCCATAAGCTTTTTTCATTCCTCCACTCAATTCATTAAAATATACATATTCATAAGGATGGTTTCTAATTGAATGAGCAACTGGATTAATACTAATTAGCGAAAAAGCTAATATCAAAACGTATCGAATATATTTTTTATTTATGCTTTTAATTAGTTGATATATTCCTAATCCAGAAAAAGCTGCAAGAGAAGGATAAACAAAAATAGCATGACGCCACCCCCCATATACATTACTTCCATTTACAACTATCCAAAACACCGGGAATATAAAAGTGAATAATAATATAAAGTTGTAAAACCAAAGCTTCTTGTATTTAAACATCATCACAATACCTAAAACAAAACCCACAATAACTATTGTTGGAATAGTAATAAATATAAATTTAGGAGTGTAATACCAAGGCAGATAATCGCTCCATTGTGTAGTTCCTTCAAATATCTGTCTAAGAGTAATAGCAAACTTAGTCATATTTCCAAGAGTTTCCTTAGGATTATCGATTGGGGCTTGCAATGCAAAAGGCCAAGAAAGTACAGCAAGAATATAAGCCGTCAGTGAAATTCCCAATGACCAAAGTAATACTCTTGTAAATTCTTTTTTCAAAGTCTTATACTTATATATATAGTACACAAGTGCAAATAAAGCAAAATATCCAATAACTATTAAACCCCCAACTCTTACTGCTATTGCAAAAGCAATTGAAAGAGTAAGCCATATTGCTGTTGAAATTTTAATCTTCGGCAATTGGTCAAGGAATTTTGTAATAAAATAAATAGACATTATTGTTGCCGTAGCAAGAGGTAAATCCTTAAGATTATTAAAGCTATGCCCAATAAATCTTGGAGAGATAAACATAAGTACAAGAGTTATAATAGCTGCCTGCCATGAGGATATCCTTTTTACAAATAGGGATGCAAATATAATTGCCAACCAACCCATAAATGCATTAACTCCATGGCGAAAACCCATAAAGTCATCTATTGAGAAGGTTTTTGTAATAAAATATGCAAAATTATCTACAATCTGACCATAGTAAGGGAGATTGTAGTTTTGAGTAATAACTGCAGCTGTTGAATCCTCGCCAAAGGTCTTATAATAATTATAAACATTAGCGGCATGGTCGTAGTGATAGAACTCATCCCCAGAAATACCAGCACCTTGACTCATTACTATTAACATGATTAAACCAATACTTGCAATACCTAAATAGATATATTGCCAAAGTCCTATTTGTTTAAAATCAAATTTCTTGAAAACTATCTTATTCATATATTAAAAATTAATTCTTTCTTTTTCTACCACTAAAGGGCGATTCATTACGTGAGTATGAATATTACCAATATATTCTCCTATGATTCCAATAAAGAAAAGCTGAATTGAAGAAAAGAAGAATAAACCAATTACAAGTGGAGCTTGACCTAATGGCATTGAGTCCCAATATATAATCTTCATAATAAAATAAACTACTGCGGCAAGAAAACTTAGAATTGCCATTAGGAAACCAAACATAGCAGCAAGCCTAAGAGGAACCTTGGAATGGGAAGTTATACCTAACATAGCTATATCATAGAGAGTAAAGAAATTATTCTTTGTAATACCTCTTTTTCTTGCAGGTTGTTTATATTCAATAATTGCTTTCTCAAAACCCACTTCACAAATCAATCCTCTAAAGTATGGATAATTATCCTTTACGTTTCGTAGCTCTTGAATTACTTGTTTATCATAGATTCCAAATCCAGTATAGTTTTTAATTAATTCAACTTCCGAAAGTTTAGTAACTAAATTATAATATGCCTTTCTCAATCTAAAAAACAATTTGCTTTCCTCGCTATTTGTCTTCACCCCTACAACTATTTTATATCCTTCTTCCCATTTCTTAATAAATTCAGGAATTAAATATGGTGGGTCTTGGAGGTCAGACACAAGACTGATTACTGCATCCCCATCAGCTTGCAACATTGCATAATATGGAGAACGTATATGCCCAAAATTCCTTGAATTAACTATTATTTTCAGGTTTTTGTCTGTCTTTGCAAATTCCTTAAGTACTCCTACTGTATTATCAGTTGAAGAATTATCAATAAAGATATGTTCATATTCATATTGAGGCAAATTACTGAACTGTCTCTTTACTTCCTTATAAAGAATACTGATATTTTCCTCTTCATTATAACAAGGAGTAACTATGCTAATTTTCTTCATTTTAGTATTTTTCTAAGTAGGTGATAATATGTTTAATCATATAATTAAGTTTCTCTTTAGTCATTCCAGGATATACTCCAATCCAAAAACTATTATTCATAATAAATTCCGTATTTGGCAATTCTCCAATCACTCTATAAGGCTCTTTCCCTTCTTGCTTTTCTTTTCTCATGGAGTCAAAACATGGATGTTTTATAATATTACCAGCGAATAATACTCTTGTTTGTATTTTATTTTCTTCTAAATACTTTGTAATATCTACTCTTGAAAATGGAGAGTCTTGTTTTACACTAATAACAAAACCAAACCATGACGGATTTGAATTCTCTGTCTTATTAGGTAGTATTAAATACTTTCCCGCGTTTGCCTTTTTAAACTCCGAATATAGATAATCAAAATTATCTCTTCTTTGTTTTGTAAAATCATCAACCTTTTCGATTTGAGCCAAACCTATTGAGGCTTGCATCTCGGTAACCTTAAGATTATATCCAAAATGGGAATAAACGTATTTGTGGTCATAACCTAAAGGCAATTGTCCAAAGGTTTGAGTAAAGCGATTTCCACAACTATTATCCTCTCCTGATGAGCAATAGCAATCTCTTCCCCAATCTCTAAGACTAAGTAATATTCTATTTAATTTTGGATTATTTGTATAAACTGCTCCACCCTCACCCATTGTAATATGATGTGCAGGATAGAAACTCGATGTTCCAATATCTCCCACACTCCCAGTCTTTACCCATTTCCTATTATAATAATACTCACTTCCAAAAGCATCACAATTATCCTCAATCAACCAAAGAGAGTGTTTATCGCAAAACTCTCTAACCTCTTGCAAAGAAAATGGATTTCCAAGAGTATGAGCAATCATAACTGCCTTGGTTTTGTTACTTAATGCTTTTTCTAATTCTCTAATATCAATATTATATTCTCCAAGAACTACATCAACAAAAACAGGGATACAACCATATTGGATAATTGGGGTAACAGTTGTTGGAAAACCTGCAGCAACAGTGATAACCTCATCCCCCCTATTCATCCTCCTTTCTTCTAAACTATCCGAAAACAAAGCTGCAATAGAAAGTAAATTGGCAGATGAACCTGAATTGACAAGAAGAGCATGTTTAACGCCAATATAATTAGCAATTCTCTTTTCTAATTCCTCGCAATACCTACCAGAGGTTAGCCAGAACTCCAAAGATGAATCAACTAAATTTATTAATTCCTTTTCATCAAAAACTCTTCCTCCATAAGAAATAGGATCACCTTCTTTATATGGAGTTGAGTTACCAAACTCCTCCTTATAATACTCCTCAACTAATTTAAAAATCTCTTCTTTAATTAATTCTGCCTTTTTACTCATCTTTCTAATTATTATTACTGAAAAAATCTTCTATTTGTTTCAGACTAAAACTTTCAATATTATTTGAATTAGTATAAAACTCATTATACCAAGACAAGGTTTTTTCTAATGCTGTTTTTGCATCCCATTTTGGTCTCCATCCCAAGCTCTCTGCTTTTTCAATATTCAATGACAATAATCCTGCCTCATGTGGTTGATTATTTAACTTTTCTACTTTATAGCTTCCCTCTTTCCAAATATCCAATGACATCTTTACCATATCCTCTACCTTAATATTATCATTTTCTCTTGGACCTATATTAAGAGATGAAATAAATCTATCTTTCTCATTTAATAAATATGCAAAGTAAAGATATGCAGAAAGTGGTTCAAACACATGTTGCCAAGGTCGAGTTGAATCAGGATTTCTAATAATAATTTCTTTTTTATAAGATAAAGCTCTTGCAATATCTGGGATTAATCTATCCTTAGCCCAATCTCCTCCTCCAATTACATTCCCAGCCCTAAGGCTTATAATCTTTATCCCATGTGTTTCGAAATCCTTTGGATTAAAAAAGCTACGTCTATATGAATCAATTGCCAATTCACAGCATGCCTTACTTGCAGAATAAGGGTCATAACCTCCTAAAGGGTCGTCCTCCTTATATGAATATTCTTTTTCAATATTATTATAGACCTTATCGGTAGTAATAAACACTCCTATCAAGCCTTTCTTCCCATATTTCCTAATAGCCCCCAATAAGTTTGTTGTACCCATTAGATTAGTATCGAAGGTTTCGCAAGGCATTTCGTAAGAAGTTCTTACTATTGGCTGAGCAGCAAGATGAAATACATAGTCGCAATCAGAATTCTTTAACTCATATCCCATTCTCTCTCTATCTCTTATATCAGCAATTACACTTCTACGACATAGCTTTTCAATTCTTAGCTCAGTGAATAGATTAGGATTGGTTATTGGCTGAAGAGAATATCCATAAATCTCAGCTCCATAACTTGCAAGTATCCTAACTAACCATGAACCTTTAAATCCTGTATGGCCAGTAATAAATACTTTCTTATTTCTGAATACTTCTAAATAATTCATTATTCCCAAGTTTTCCAAGGAGCATTATTGGTTTGCCATGCTTCTTCAAGTTCTGTTTTATCTCTAAGTGCGTCCATACAACGCCAATATCCATTATGTTTATAAGAAACAAGCTCCTCATCCATAGCAAGATTTTCCAATGGAGAATCCTCCCACATAATATCTTTCATATCTCCCTTTAGATATTTAAAGACCTCTGGTTCCAGGACAAAGAAACCTCCATTAATCCATGTTCCATCTCCCTTAGGTTTCTCCTTAAACATTGTAACAGTATCCTCCTCGTTTATATCCATCCCTCCAAACTTACCCTCTGGCTGAACAGCCGTTACAGTTGCTATCTTATTTCTTTTCTTATGATAAACCAATAATTCTTTCAAGTTTATATCTGAAACACCATCTCCATAAGTAAGCATAAATGTTTCATTACCTATGTATTTTTCTACTCTTTGCAATCTTCCAGCTGTTTTGGTGTTAAGTCCTGTTTCGACCAAAGTTACCTTAAAATCGTCGCTTAAAGTTTTATGTATTTCAATTTCGTTAGTTTTTAAATCGATACTAACATCGGAATTATAAAGAAAATAGTTAAGGAAATACTCTTTAATTTTATGCCCTTTATAGCCAAGGCAGATTATAAATTCATTGAATCCATAGTGAGAGTACATTTTCATAATATGCCATAGAATAGGCTTGTTTCCAATCTCAATCATAGGTTTTGGTTTGAGGTGAGATTCCTCAGAAATACGAGTTCCCATACCTCCAGCAAATATAACTACCTTCATAATCCTATATTAGTTAAGTTTAGTTTGATAATATTTCAATCTACAAATATACATATAAAAATCAAAATGTATTATATTTGCATTAAATTCTATTCGTGATATGGTAATAAAAAAGGAAGGTTTATTTGTTTTTGGAATAACGGTTTTGGCTTTAAGCATTAGCTTACCAGCTTTTATTAAATCTCTATCAATACTATTATTTGCTATTATTATTATTTTAATCCTTTTTCTTAAACCAAAAAAGACTAATAATTTATCGATTAAAGAAAGCTTAGTTTCATCTTCAATTGGATTTTATATATCAATCCCCATTATTCTCTATTTTCTATATGTATTAGGATTAATTTACTCCGATAATATTAATGAAGGAATAAGAGACTTAGAGATTAAACTCCCACTATTAATAATCCCAACCCTTTTTCTATTTACTCCCAAAAGCTTTATTAACTCACGAAACATTAAATTATTTTGGGATTTTTACTCAATTGGGGTAATCTTTATCAGCTTATTTTTATTAATTAAGTCTCTTTGGTTTCAAGAATTTCCAGATGAGAACTTATACTATAATATAACTTATATTCGACTTTCTTCATTCTTCCACCCCTCCTACCTAAGTCTTTTTGTATTAATTGCAATGATTTACATCTTTAAATCTCTGGGAAAAACTTATAAGTTTATTCTATTTTACTATTTAGCTTTCTTCGTAATACTACTTAGCTCTCGTTCAGGACTTCTTGGACTAATAATTGTGTTTCTATGGAGTTTATTTCACAGTCTAATAATTGAAAAAAGGATAAGAAAGACTATATTCCTATTGGCTTCCTATCTATTTATAATGATGATTCAAACTCAAAGCAATGCACTAAATCAAAGAATAAGTAATATAGAAACAAAAACAAGCTCATCATCAATTTCTCCAAATGGCAGCTTTAATCAAAGAAAATTTATCTATCTCAATATCCATAAACTAATCCTTAAAAGCCCTATAATAGGTTATGGGACTGGAGATGTTAAAGAAGAATTAGATAGTTTTTATCAAGAAAATAATACTTACTTTGGAAAATACCTCAACGCCCATAATCAATATTTCCAAACCCTTCTATCAATTGGGATCATAGGACTTATCCCTCTCTTATTAATGCTAATAATCCCAACTTATATATCAATAAAACACAATAAACCTCATATAACAGCAATAATAATGTTAATCGCTCTATCACTAATGTTTGAGAGCATGTTAGAAAGACAAATGGGAGTGCAAGGAATAATTATTATTTACCTTATCCTGATTTTAGATATATATATTATTGACAATAAAAGGACTTAGTTTTCAGCATCTATAACCTATTGTTAATTAACCTTTGTGTTAAGAGAACTAACTCTTGATTCTACGAAAATAGAATCAAATTACATTTTTTTAGAATCAAGAGTTAGTTTTCTGGAATTTGATTCTATTTCGCTGTAATTTGATTCTATTTGGCTAATTCAGAATTAGAATGGAAGATCGTCTTCGTCTGGTAGGGATTGGGTGTTGAATGAACCAGTTACTGGTGGCTCATTGATTGGTTGTTGTTGTGGTTGAGCTGGCTGATAGCTTGGTTGCTGAGCTGGTGCTGGTGCTGCTCCAACTGGAGTAACTGGATTGAAGGCATCAATTCTAAAACACCTTAAATCTGTGTACCAACGCTCGTTATACTCTCTTGACTCTACTGAGAAATGAACCTTAATTTGGTCATCTTCTTTAATTGCTGCTAAAGCACTAATCATATTTTCACCCCAAACGGTAAAATGTGCTTTCTTTGGGAATTGCTCCTCTGTTTCAACAACAAATGCTCCTTTTACCCATTGACCATTCTTCCCTTGACCTGTTTCTTGAGGAAGCTTCTTTACTAATTTTCCTATTAATTCCATTTTGTTTATTTATTTAATTATTAATTTGTTTATTTTCTATTTTCTAAGATGGATACCAAGCCAATCGAAGAAATTTCTTTGCCATAGAATACCGTTTTGAGGTTTTAAAACCCAATGGTTTTCATCAGGAAAATAAAGATAGCGAGCAGGAACTCCCTTAATCAAAGCTGCATTATAGGCTGCCATTCCCTGGCTTGCAACAATTCTATAATCTAACTCTGAATGAATTACCATTAGTGGAGTATCCCATTTATCAACAAAAAGATGAGGCGAATTAGAGTAAGAATGCTTAACTGCCTTATTGTTTTTATCCCAATAAGCTCCTCCTAAATCCCAGTTAACAAACCACATTTCTTCTGTTTCAAGGAATTGTTGTTCAAGATTAAACATACCGTTATGAGCAATAAATGCCTTAAATCGCTTATTATGATTGCCTGCTAACCAATAAACTGAATATCCTCCAAAGCTTGCTCCAACTGCTGCAAGCCTGTCCTTATCAACATAAGGCTCCTTAGACATTTCGTCAATAGCAGTAAGATAATCCCTCATACATTGACCACCATATTCGCCAGAGATTGCATCATTCCACTGTTGTCCAAAGCCTGGCAATCCTCTTCTATTAGGAGCAACTACTATATATCCATGTGAAGCCATTATCTGGAAATTCCAACGATAAGACCAGAAGCTTGAAACGGTTGATTGAGGTCCTCCCTGACAATAAAGAATGGTTGGATAAGACTTTGTTGAATCGAAATCAGGAGGATAAATTATCCACGAATGTAATTGCTTACTGTCGGAGGTTTTAAACCAACGCTCCTCTACCTTACCCATTTTAACTTTGTCCAATAGTTCTTTATTTACATTAGATATATTCTTTTCTTGTCCATTATCTGGATTAACTGAGTAAATTTCCAAAGGTTGGCTAATACTCATCTTGGTTCCAATTAGTGTATTCTTTGCTAATTGTACTGAGGTATAATCGTGATTGCCATTAGTAATCTTTCTAATATTATTATTATCAAGACTTAGTTGATAGATATCATCCTTTGCATGCCAATTAGAAATAAAATAAATGCTATTATCGTCTTTTGAGAATATTAATTTATTTGAGTTTTGGTCAAAGTCTTTAGAATAATCTTTAATCTCTTTTGTTTTAAGATTCATCACCATTAACCTTTGCTTATCTGCCTCAAATCCCTCTCTTTCCATACTTTCCCAAGCAATCAACTCTCCATTATTAGAGAAAACAGGGTTTTGGTCATATCCCATCATCCCTTGGCTAAGGTTTTCAGTTATCTTTGTTTCTAAATCATAAAGGTAAATATCACTATTAGTAGAGTAAGCATATTCCTTTCCTGTTTTCTTTCTGCATGTATACGCTATTTTCTTCGAATTAGAACTCCAAGCCAATTGATCCATCCCTCCCCAAGGTCGCATTGGAGATTCAAACTCTGTATTCTCTAAAATATTTATAGGATTGCTAATCTCCTTACCATTATAATCAGCAATAAAAGGTTGAGGATAATTATCTACCCAATGATCCCAATGTCTATAAGCTAAATCTTCGTTGATTCTTCCTGTATTCTTATCAAGCCCTTTCTTTAAATGAGCAAATTCATCCTTCTTAGCAACAGTACTTATATATAATATCTTTGTTTCATCTGGAGAAAACTTAAAGCCCTCTATTTCCTCCTCTTTAAAACTTGATATTTGGATACTCTTTCCCTTATTAATATCCAACTCATATATCTGTATTCCCTTCTCATCAGCATATAGATATGCTATCCTCTTACTATCATTTTTCCAAATAATATTCCATTCACTCTTAGGAGTTTTTGTTAATTGCTTAACATTGCTACCATCAGCATTCATAAGGTATATTTCGCTATTACCCTTGTTTTGGTCAATATCGTAATAGGTTAGAGTATAAATTATTTTCTCTCCATCAGGGGATACTACAACCTCTCCTATTCTCCCAAAACTCCAAAGCACCTCTGGAGTAATTTTACCATCAACCACTTCGATATTTGGTTTGGCAATTATTTCTTTATCTCCCTCTGGTCTTGGCTTGCAAGAAAATACGCCAATAAGGATTAGGGCTAAAATAAAATAGTTTTTCTTCATGATAATCAGTATAGTAAATTAATATTTTTATTATTAAATCAATTCAAAATTACAATTATAATTCTTAATACACAAACCTAAGAATTTTATATTGGCATTTGATAAAGAAAGTACTTCTTAATTTCCTTGCTTAAAAAGACCTTATCCAACTGGTCTGAGGCATCGCAAATCTCTTTTACTTCCCCATTTTTAAATAAGATATTTATCTTCTCATCCAAAAAACTATAAGCCTTATTCTTTAGTTCATCGCTATGGATAAAATAGGTTTGTATTTCCCATTTCGAGAAACCTTTATTCAGATATTTCCCTATATACTTTTCAATATCTTCTTGAGAGAAAGGATTATTTTGAATTAAAACCTTACCCAAACGACGATTCAAAAGACAAGAGGATAAATAGCTTAGGATTTTATCCTTGTCCTCTGCCCATACCCTAACACTTGCCCAAATATCATTATCATCCAATTGGGAGAATATTTCTAAAGCAAGATCTTTATCCTCTATTGATTTAGGATTATTAATAAAGAAATTCATAGCTGGAGTAAGAGAAAAAGTCCTTGAGTTTTCTACCAAGTATTTTGCTCGATTAAGAATAGAAACCAATAAACTATCAGCAGCTATTACTGTTTTATGAAGATATACCTGCCAATACATAAGGCGTCTTGAGATAATAAATTTCTCAATAGAATAAATCCCCTTCTGCTCAATTACTATCTCATCATTTTTCTCTATCATCATCTTTATTATCCTCTCTGTCCCAATTACTCCTTCCGAAACCCCTGTAAAGAAACTATCTCTTGTAAGGTAGTCAAGTCTATCGCAATCGAGCTGAGATGAAACTAATTGGTGGAGGAATTTCTTATAATAATTATTTGAGAAAATATCTATTGTGTGAGGACTTAGCTTCATTTTCTTCATTAACATTAGAGAGATATCTTCATGAGCCTCCTCTAAAAAGAAATGTTCTAATGCGTGTGAGATTGGAGAATGACCAAGGTCGTGAAGAAGGATTGCCTCAAGAGAGGAATTATATTCATCTTTAGTAATTTCTATATCCTTTTGTCTAAGAACATCAAGAGCATGATTCATTAAATGCATAGATCCCAAAGCATGAGAAAACCTTGTATGTTCTGCTCCTGGATAAACAAAATTACTTAATCCTAATTGTTTTATCCTCCTTAGCCTTTGAACATATTTATGTTCTAAAAGGTCGAATATCCCTTCGTTTGGAATATTTATAAAACCATAGACAGGGTCATTTACAATTTTTCTCTTATTATTTTTCTCAGATATCATCACTGCAAATATACGTGATTTTTTAATAAAAAAGAAAAAGAGATTGACAAATTAATGTCAACCTCTTAATCCATTTATTAACCCATCATGATTATATCATGGTAGCGGAGACGAGAGTTGAACTCGTGACCTCCGGGTTATGAATCCGACGCTCTAACCATCTGAGCTACCCCGCCATATTTTAGGACTGCAAAATTACACTTTTTTATCTTATCTCCAAACTAAAACTATATAATTTATTTCAACTCCTCTTTAAGATATTGTGCAGTAATGCTTTTTGTATTATTAATTATTTCCTCTGGAGTACCTTCTGCAAGGATATACCCGCCTTTTCGACCTCCTTCGGGACCTAAATCAATTATATAATCCGCCATTTTTATTACATCCAGATTATGTTCAATTATTATCATACTATTACCCCTGTCAACAAGCTTTTGAAGTGTTTCCATTAGGATTCTAATATCCTCGAAGTGTAGTCCTGTTGTTGGTTCATCTAAAATATACAAGGTTTTTCCTGTATCCTTCTTACCCAGCTCTGAGGCTAATTTAATTCTCTGACTTTCTCCACCCGAGAGTGTTGTTGAGGGCTGACCAAGGGTAATATATCCTAAGCCCACTTCTTTTACAATACTTAATTGTCTTTTAATCTTTGGATGATTCTCAAAGAAAGGAATAGCCTCGTCAAAGCTCATATTTAATACCTCAGAAATAGACTTACCCTTATATCTTACCTCAAGAGTTTCTCTATTATATCGTTTTCCATTACAATCCTCACAAGTTACATAAACATCAGGTAAGAAATTCATCTCAATTGTTTTAAGTCCTGCTCCCTGACATGTTTCACATCTTCCACCCTTAACGTTAAAGGAAAACCTTCCTACCTCATAACCTCTAATTTTTGCAGCAGGCAAAGATGCAAACAGCTTTCTAATCTCATCGAATACACCTATATATGTCGCAGGATTTGACCTTGGTGTTCTTCCTATTGGGTTTTGGTCTATCTCAATAACCTTATCAATATTATTTATTCCATTTATTGCTTGATATTCCAAAGGCTTCTTATCTGAACGATAAAAGTATTGACTTAGGATTGGTTGAAGAGTATTATTAATTAGGCTGGATTTCCCACTTCCCGATACTCCAGTTACTAATACCAACATTCCCAAAGGGAGCTTTAGGTTTACATTCTTAAGATTATTCCCACTTGCAGAAATCAATTCAATATATTCCCCATTTCCCTTACGCCTTTCCTTAGGCACCTCAAGTTTCTTTCTATTGCATAGATAATCCGCAGTAATTGAATCCTTGTTTTTATCCTTATCCGTAAGCCCCTCTGGAGTACCATTATATATTATCTTTCCTCCCATTACTCCTGCTCCAGGACCAATATCCACTACCCAATCGCTTTGAAGCATCATATCCTTATCATGCTCTACCACAATAACAGAATTACCTAAATCTCTTAATTTCTTAAGAGCATTTATTAGTTGGATATTATCGCTTTGATGAAGTCCTATACTTGGCTCATCTAATATATATAATACATTTACAAGCTGCGAGCCAATCTGAGTTGCAAGCCTTATTCTCTGACTCTCTCCTCCTGAAAGTGTCCTTGAATTTCTATTTAAAGACAAGTATCCTAAACCTACATCCAAAAGGAAATTAATTCGTGTGTTTATCTCTCGTAAAATTTCTCTTGCTATCTCTTGCTTCCTTTCCGAAAGGCTTGAAAGAATTTCTGAAGTCCATCTTGCTAAATCTACTATATCCATTTCAGAGAGCTGAGCAATATTCTTATCTACTATTCTAAATTGAAGACTCTCCGCTCTTAATCTCTGACCATTACAATGAATACACTTACTCTTATTCATAAAGCCTGCAGCCCATTTCTGAAGACCCATAGGCATATCCTCTCCAAACTGAGTTAGAAGAAAATTCACTATCCCTTGGAATTTCTCTTTATCAATTGCGTGGATTCCCATACTTGCATTATATATATTCAAATCCAAGTCTGTTCCATAAAGTATTGCGTCCATAGCCTCATGGCTAAAGTCTTTTAATGGAGTATCGAGGGTGAAATCAAGCTCATTGCCAAGAGCAATTAATTGTTTTACAAACCATGCATTCTTGTTTGGCTTTCCTAATGGCACTAAGCCCCCTTGATTGATTGAGAGTTTATTGTCGGGAATAATCTTTTCCAAATCTATTTGAGACATCTCTCCCAATCCATTACAATAAGGACAGGCTCCATAAGGAGAGTTGAAGGAGAAAGTATTTGGTTCTGGTTCTGGATAAGATATGCCAGTTGTTGGACACATTAGTAATTTACTTAGATGTCTTGGGATATTCTGATTTTCCTCAATTACCATCATAGTATCTTTACCATGCTTAAAAGCAGTCTCTATTGACTTTTTCAATCTTGGTATATTCTCCTCACATGCCTTAATCTTATCTATTACCAATTCTATATCATGAACCTTATACCTGTCAAGTTGCATCCCTCCTACAATATTTGTAATTGAAGAATCTATTCTAACCTTTAAGAAACCCTTCTTGGCAACAGATTCAAATAATTCTCTATAATGTCCCTTTCTCCCTTTGATAAGAGGTGCAAGAATAATTATATTCTTATCTCCAAATTCATTTAATATAGTATCTAAAATCTGCCCTTCGGTATATTTTACCATCTTCTCACCAGTGGAAAGCGAATATGCATCTGCTACCCTTGCGAAAAGAAGTCTTAGAAGGTCATAGATTTCTGTTGTAGTACCAACAGTTGAACGAGGATTCTTATTTGTAGTTTTTTGCTCTATCGAAACAACTGGCTGTAACCCTACAATCTTTTCTACATTCGGTCTTTCTATACCTCCAATAAAATTCCTTACATAGGCAGAAAAAGTTTCTAAATACCTTCTCTGCCCCTCAGCATATATCGTATCGAAGGCTAAAGAACTTTTTCCACTTCCACTTAATCCAGTAATTGTTACAAGGGATTTCCTTGGTATTGAGATAGAAACATTTTGAAGATTATGTTCCTTTGCTCCGTATATCTCTAATTTATCCATTTAGTTTGCCTAAAATTTAACTTGCAATATTACCATTTTTTTCTCAGATATGCAAGTTAGCAAATTCAAATTTCTCTCTAAAATCCTTTGAATTAATGAAAATCTTCGTATATTTGCAATTGATAAAACTAAATCAGTAAAATTAAATTATTTATTTATGAAAAGGAGTTTATTAGTATTAGGAATTTTCGTAATTGCAACCTTGGTAGGATGTAATAATAAAGCCGAACAAAAAGCAAGAGAACAAAAACTACAGGATTCATTTGCTTCATTGATGATGGCTAAGGATAGCGAAATGGAAAAATTATTCCAAGAACTAAATGAGGTAGATGCAGCTCTAACTGAAATAACATCTACTTATGCAGGAGTTTCAAAGGCAGCAAATACAACTGGAGAAATCTCAAAAGACACTAAAGCAAATATTAACAGCAAGATTGCTGAAATCAAAGATATTCTTGAACAAAACAAGAGAAAGGTTGCAAATGTTAGTTCTCAACTAAAGAAAACTAAGAACCAAAACACACAATTGCAAAGCTTTGTAACCAATCTTGAATCAAGAATCAAAGAACAAGAAGAGCAAATCCAAGCCCTTAACAAAGAACTTGCAGCAAAGAATCAGGAAATCCAAACCCTAAACAAGAATCTTAGCGAACAAAAGAATATCAACAAACAAAAAGATGCTCAAATCCTAAAGATTGAGGATGAGAAATTCACAGCTTATTTTGCAGTTGGAACAAAAACAGAACTATTAGCAAAGAATCTAATTGACCGTAAGGGTGGTTTCCTTTGGATAGGACGCTCTTCAGTTGTAGCTAATAATGCTAATTTTGAAAATCTTACTAAGATAGATATTCGTAACACACAAGAAATTCCACTAACTGGAGCAAAGATTAAATTAGTTTCACCTCACCCAACCGATTCTTATTCATTGGAAGGAGATCCTAAGAAACCAACATCAATTCGCATAACTAATCCTGAGCAATTCTGGAAAAGCACAAGATGTATGGTGATTATGGTTGACTAAAACAACAAGTAAACATATAAAAAAAAGACCCCAAAAGGGTCTTTTTTTTTATATCTCATTCTCATCAATTATCTCCACCCTTTCATTCTTATAATCATCAATCAAAAATCTATATGAAAGAGAATTATCATCGGGCAGATTAATAATATAAGTCTTATTATTCTTATTAATCAATTGCTTATCTCTAAGAGCTGGATTCAACCTCTTAAGATAAAGATAAGGCACATTCATAGCTTTTGCAAACTCATAAAGATTAGTTATAGTAGAGTCAACCTTAACCTGCTTGGTTGGGATAGGCGGATACTTATCCTTAGTTCTAATATAGTATCCATAGTTCTGAGGATTCTCCATAACTATCTTATAAGCCACTATCCTGTAAACATATCTTGAGGTTTCGGTATTTGTAAACATCTCCCAGTAATTATCACAAGACTGCTCCCTCAACCTATCCCTTACTCCCTTTTCTCCAGCATTATAGGAGGCAGCAGCAAGAGCCCAATTATTATTAAATGTAGAGTATTTTTGTTTTAAATATCTTGCAGCAGCCCTTGTCGAAGCCTTGATTTCATATCTATCATCCCAATAATCCCCTACCTCAAGCCCATATTCCTTAGCAGTAGGAGAAAGAAACTGCCAATAACCCTCAGCCTTAGCAGGAGAGACCACATTAGCAAGCCCACTCTCAGCAACAGCCAAATATTTTAAATCCTCAGGCACACCCTCCTCCTTAAGCACTTTCTCAATCTCAGGGAAATATCTCTCAGAGCGTTTAATCACAAGAAAGGTAGTAGAATGATTATACATAATAGTAGTAAGCTCCCTATCCAAAGCCTCACGAACAAATATAATATCCAAGGGCAGCTTCTCCCCACAGAAACTCACGCTATTAGGGATAATAGGAGAAAAAACCTGATAATGCTTTTTAATCATATCCTTATAA
>Ga0265293_10003561_pt1 | contig 28768 bp, 27 predicted proteins | sample Munlanlewell138R_FD_192505 | JGI IMG/M metagenome (GOLD analysis project Ga0265293, IMG submission 192505) | Leachate microbial communities from a municipal landfill in Southern Ontario, Canada - Leachate well 138R | ecosystem: Engineered > Solid waste > Landfill > Unclassified | place: Canada... | reverse complement strand
TGTTGCTTCATCACAACAAATACATCAATCGCACCGGATTGGTGATGTTTGCCTGCCCTGCCTGCCCGACAACGAAAAAACCCTGCAGCTTGCGCTGCAGGGCTTCACAACACGGTGGAAACGACACCGGGCGCGAGCCCGGCGGCGTCATCAGAAGTTGTGGTCGATACCCAGGGCAACACGGTTGACCTTGTCGCCAACGTCAGGCGACGTGCGGCTGGCGTGCAGGTAGAAGCCGGTGCGCTTGGACAGGGCATAACGCGAGCCGAGTTCGACCACGTCGACTTCGGTTTCGGTGTTCTTGGCGTACTGCAGGTACGGCGTGAAGGCGCCGAACTTGCCAGACACGCCCACCCAGGCACCCTTGCCACCGGAGGTGAAGCCGGAGTCGGCGTTGCGGTTGTCATCAGCCACCCGAACGTAGCCGCCGGACAGGGCGAAGGCGCCGAAGTCGTAGCCGGCGTTGATAGCGGCGTTGGTGCCGTCGCCATCACGGACCTTGCTGACGTACACGGCCGCCTTGATCGGGCCATTGCCATAGCTCACGGCCAGTTCGGTCAGAGCGGAGTCGTTGTTGGTGTTGCCCTTCAGTTGCGTGGACAGTTCCACCTTCACGCCACCGAAGCTGGGCGAGATGTAGCGGATCTGGGCGTTATCACGCGCAGGCGCACCATTGAAGCCCAGACCAGCGTTGAGCTGTGCGCTGGTGTAGGTGGAGGGCATGTAGCCGATGGAGGTGCCGAAGCCGATGGTGTATTGGCGGCCCAGACGGACTTCACCGAAGCCACCGCCCAGACCGACGAAGGCCTGGCGCTGGAAGTGCACCGCATCGGACGCACCGGTAGCCAGGTCCAGACCGGATTCCAGCGTGAAGTTGGCCTTCAGGCCGCCGCCGAGGTCTTCGGAGCCACGCAGGCCGAAGCGGCTGGCAGAACCGTCAGCGCCACCGACCAGCTTGGTGTCAGCGCCCGACGTTTTTTGCAGACCGATGTTGGCCTTGCCGTACAGGGTCACGGAAGACTGGGCCATCGCGGCACCGGAAACAGCCACGGCAGCCAGGGCGATCAGTGTCTTTTTCATGTTGAAAGTTCTCCAAGGTTGATAAAGAGGCTGCGGGTCTAGCGCCCCCGAGCCAACCTCCGTTGCGGGAAGCTGGACCTATTGCACCAGAAGCCATAAACAGACGCAAAGATTTCCCCGGGGTATCGGGCCGATTTGTCGCACCACGACAACACATGGGCGGCAGCGGTGTGGGCGCTCCTGTTTTTGAATCCTTTGGCACGACAGGGTTAACCCTAGAGTCGACGATTGCAACGCCGGCCGGCCCCGCACAGGTCACTACCATCGCAAACTCGACACCCTGGAACCACCGACACACGGAACACCGCCATGGACGCCCTGATCTCCGCCGCCGACAGCGCCCTGCGCACCCTGTTTGCCCGCCCGCGCGCCTCGCGCCCATGCCCCACGGTGCCGGAAGCGCCCGACGCGCCGCTGTCGGCCGAAGACCGGGCCATGTCGGGCGCGCTGATGCGGGTCAACCACGTGGGTGAGGTGTGTGCGCAGGCGCTCTACGCGGGCCAGAGCCTGGCCGCGCGCCAGGCCGCGCACCCCGATCTGCCGCTGGCCCGACACCTGGACGAGGCCGGCCGGGAAGAGACCGACCACCTCGCCTGGACCCGGCAGCGGCTGGACGAACTGGGCGCGCGCCCGTCATGGCTCAATCCGCTGTGGTATGCGGGCGCTTTCGGCCTGGGCTGGGTGGCGGGCCGGGTGGGGCGTGCGGTGAGCCTCGGTTTTGTGGTCGAGACCGAGCGGCAGGTGGAGGCACATCTGGCCAGCCATCTGGACCGGCTGCCCGCCGCCGATCAGGCCTCGCGTGCCATCGTGGCGCAAATGAAGGATGACGAGGCCCGCCACGCCCGTGAGGCCGAACGTGCCGGCGCCACGGCGATGCCCGCGCCAGTGCGCGGGCTGATGCGCGCCGCGGCCAAGGTCATGACCACGGTCGCGCACCGGGTGTGATGGCGCTCCTCAGGGGGCGTCCACCAACTCGTAGCTCGTCGTGATCTCGGCGGTCTTGGCCAGCATGATGCTGGCCGAGCAGTACTTGTCGTGGCTCATGGCGATGGCGCGCTCGACCGCTGGCGCCGGGATGCCCTTGCCGGTGACGGTGAAGTGCATGTGGATCTTCGTGAAGACCTTGGGATCGGTCCCGGCGCGCTCGCTGCTGAGCTTGACGCTGCAGCCGCGCACGTCGTGGCGACCGCGCTTGAGGATCAGCACGACGTCGTAGGCCGTGCAGCCGCCCGTGCCGGCGAGCACGGTTTCCATCGGCCGGGGGGCGAGGTTGGCCCCGCCGTTCTCGGGGCGCGCCGCGTCAGGTGCCCCGTCCATCGTCAGCACGTGGCCGCTGCCGGTTTCGGCAACAAAGCCCATGTTCGATCGGGTGCCGGCCGCGCCGGTCCAGGTAACGGTGCATTCCATGAAGGTCCTGCGGGTGTGATCTATGTCTGGAAAACAAGGGACAGTTCTCTAAAAACAACGCAACAAGGTGTTGACTTGTTGCATTGCAGCAAGAGACTGTTATACTTGCGCCATTGTATTGAAGGTTGTCTCCTCTACCCTCCACGGGTGGATTCCAGCCCGGACCACACAAGAGTGGTCCGGGTTTTTTTTCGACTGCGGGTCGCGCCGTATCATCGACGGGAAGGAACACCCACATGCCCAAAACACAGCCAAACCCGGAACCCATGCCGGCTGCCACCCCGCTGACCCCCGCCGAATACCTCCAGAAGATCCTGACCGCCCGCGTGTATGACGTGGCCGTCGAATCGCCGCTGGAACCCGCTCGCGGTCTCAGCCGCCGCCTGCACAACAAGGTCCTGCTCAAGCGCGAAGACCAGCAGCCGGTGTTCAGCTTCAAGCTGCGCGGCGCCTACAACAAGATGGCCCACCTCACGCCCGAGCAACTGGCCAAGGGCGTGATCTGCGCCTCGGCCGGCAACCACGCGCAGGGTGTGGCGCTGGGCGCCAAGAAGCTCGGCTGTCGTGCCGTGATCGTGATGCCCACGACGACCCCACAGCTCAAGGTGGATGCCGTGGCCGCCCTGGGCGGCGAAGTGGTGCTGGCCGGCGACAGCTATTCCGACGCCTACCAGCACGCCGTCAAGCTGCAGAAAACCGAGGGTCTGACCTTCATCCACCCGTTCGACGATCCGGACGTGATTGCCGGCCAGGGCACGATCGCCATGGAGATGCTCAGCCAGGTGCAGAAGCTCGGCAGCCCCCGGCTGGATGCGGTGTTCGTGGCCGTTGGCGGCGGCGGGCTGATTTCCGGCGTGGCCAACTACATCAAGGCCGTGCGGCCCGAAATCAAGGTGATCGGGGTACACACGCGCGACTCGGACGCGATGTTGCAGTCGGTGCAAGCCGGCGAGCGCGTGGAATTGGCCGACGTGGGCCTGTTCGCCGACGGCACCGCCGTGAAGCTGGTGGGCGAGGAGACGTTCCGCATTGCCCGCGAACTGGTGGACGACTACGTGGTGGTGGACACCGACGCGGTGTGCGCGGCCATCAAGGACATCTTCGTGGACACGCGCTCCATCGTCGAGCCCTCGGGCGCGCTGGCGGTGGCGGCGATCAAGCAGTACGTGGCCCAGCACAAGACCAAGGGCGAGACCTACGCGGCCATCCTGTGCGGTGCGAACATGAATTTCGACCGCCTGCGTTTCGTGGCCGAGCGGGCCGACGTCGGCGAGGAGCGCGAGGCGCTGTTCGCGGTGACGATCCCCGAGGAGCGAGGCAGCTTCAAGCGCTTCATCGAGGCCATCGGCAACCTGCCGGGCGGGCCGCGCAGCGTCACCGAATTCAACTACCGCATCGCCAGCGCCGACGAAGCGCACGTGTTCATTGGCCTGAGCACGCAGGGCAAGGGCGAGTCGGCCAAGATTGCGGCCAACTTCAACCGCCAGGGTCTCAGGACGCTGGACCTGACCCACGACGACCTGGCCAAGGAGCACCTGCGTCACATGGTCGGCGGCCATTCGCCACTGGCTCAGGACGAGCGCCTGCTGCGCTTCGTCTTTCCGGAGCGGCCAGGCGCGTTGCTGAAATTCCTGAGCCTCATGCGCCCGGGCTGGAACATCAGCCTGTTCCACTACCGCAATCAGGGCGCCGACTACGGCCGCATCCTGGTCGGGCTGCAGGTTCCCCCCAAGGACGACAAGGCTTTCCAGCGCTTTCTGGACACCCTGGGCTACCCCTATGTCGAGGAAACGCAGAATCCGGCATACCGGCTGTTTCTCAGCCGCTGAACCGGACACCCTCGCCCATGCACCCTGGCGCCGCCACCGACCCTCCCCCGGCGCCGGCAGCGCTGCCCGGCCTGTCTTTCCCGCCGGTGCGGCCAGTGGCCGCCGCCTGCCCGGGCGCGGCTGACACCTCCCCCTGGGGACGTCTGGCCGATCTGTCGACCCGGCTCACCGCCATCCTGTCAATGGACAGGTTGCGCAGGCACGCCCAGGTGCAACCACAGTTGCTGGTGTTCGCCGCCGACCACGGAATCGCCGACGAGGGAGTATCGCGGTTCGGCCAGGAAGCCACGCGCCACCGCGTGAATGCCTTGCTCGCCGGGGAATCGCCCGTTTACCGGATGGCCAGCGGGCTGGGCATCGCCATGACGGTGGTGGATGCCGGCGTTGCGGTGCCGCTCACACCGGTGGACGGCCAGCCGGGCCTGGTCACCCTGTTGCCGCGCAAGATCGGCTACGGCACGCGCAACATGGTGTTGCGCCCGGCCATGTCGGTGGAGCAGGGCGTGGCCGCCCTGCGTGCCGGGATGGATGTGGTCCGTTCTCTGCCGGGCGACACCGTACTGATCGGCGAGGCCGGCGCCGCCAGCACGGCATCGGCCATTTTGCTGCTGTCGCGCCTGTGTGGCGTCCCGCTGGCCGATGCCTGCGGCCAGCATCCGGACCTGAGCGAGGCGATGACCCGGCACAAGCTGGAAAAACTGTACGCCGTGGCATCGCGTCACCGCAAGGCCGTGACGCCGTTCGATGCCCTGGTGGCGATGGGCGGCTTTGATCTGGCCATGATGACCGGCGCCATGATCCAGGCGGCCAGCGAAGGGCGGCTGGTGGTGGTGGACGGCTTCGTGGCCAGCGCCGCCGCCCTGGTCGCGCGCGGGCTGGTGCCGGCAACCGCAGACTATCTGGTGTTCGCGCACCTGTCGGCCCATCCGGGGCACCGCCTGCTCATGATCCATATGCAGGACCGCCCCCTGCTCGACATGGAACTGCGGATCGGCCAAGGCGCGGGCGCCTTGCTGGCCTGGCCGCTGATCCGGTCAGCGCTGGAGCTGAAGCTCTAGGTCGCCGGTTTCACCGGTGGTGGGCGAGAGCCAGACCCGGCGGCGCTCCACGGCACGCAGCACCCAGCCGTCCCCCACCGCACTGCCCACCAGGAAGGGCCGGGGCGGTTGGCCATCGACCGCGATGAGGGCGGCGCCGCGCGCGTCGGGCTGGGCAACGACGCCCGCCAGCCTCAGCCGGGCACCGGTGTCGGCCGCCGGCCCGGCGGCGCCCGGGCTGCCGTCGAGCCCCAGCGCGCGCGCGACCGCGACCGGCTCGACCGCGACCGCGGTGCCTGCGGCCACAGGCACCGGCTGCCAGGCCGTGCCCGAAAGCAGGATGAGCAGCCACCCGGTCAGCGCCGCGCCCGCAGCCAGCCAGATCAGGCCAGCCGCCCACAGCGGTGCGTGGCCGACCCGGGCGACCAGTGCTCCGGGGTGCCGCGAGGGTGTCTGCAACGTCATGCGACGATTATGATCCAGACCGTCATGCCGCGACGGCGGGTACCCAGCCGCGGCCGCCGCACCCTCCGGGAGATTTGTTTGCCCATGCCTGCTGCCACCCCACCCTTTTCCGCCTGCGCACCCTCTGCCCGCCGCCCGCGCCTGCGCGCCCTGCGGCGTCGGGCCGGCTTCACCCTGATCGAGCTGATGGTGGTGCTCGTGATCATCGGTGTGCTGGCCGCGCTGATCGTGCCCAACGTGCTGGACCGCGCCGACGATGCCCGCGTCACCGCCGCGCGTACCGACGTGAACAACCTGATGCAGGCACTGAAGATGTACCGGCTGGACAACCAGCGCTACCCCACCGCCGAGCAGGGCCTGCGCGCGCTGGTGGTCAAACCGGCATCCAGCCCGGTGCCGCCGAACTGGCGTCCTTACCTGGACAAGCTGCCCTCGGATCCGTGGAGCCAGCCCTACCAGTACCTCAACCCGGGTGTGCACGGCGAGGTGGACGTGCTGTCCTTCGGTGCCGACGGCAAGCCCGGCGGCGAGGGCCGGGATGCCGACATCGGCAGCTGGCAGTGAGTGATGCCCCCACGCTCCGCCGCTGACGCGGGTCGCTGCCCCCCGAGGGGGCTGATCCCGCCTTGGGGCGGCCCGGCGGCGGGATCGGTGCCCCCACGCTCCGCCGCTGACGCGGTGCGGGGGTTTACATTGCTGGAGCTGCTGATCGTGGTGGCCATCGTGGCGCTGGCGACCACGGGCGTGAGCTTCGCCCTGCGCGATGGCCGGGCGGCGGCACTGGACCGCGAGGCACTGCGGCTGGTGGCGATGCTCGAATCGGGCCGGGCGCAGTCGCGCACCACGGGCGTGGCCGTGCGCTGGCGACCCGGCGACGACGGTTTCGCGTTCGAGGGGGTGAGCGAGCGCGGCGTATCCACCGAGTCTCTGGCCGGTCACCGCCCCTGGCTCGACCCGCAGGTGCGGGTCCGCATCGTGGCGCCGGCCGGTGCCGGCGCCCTGGTGCTCGGCCCCGAGCCACTGCTGCCCCGGCAGGTGGTGGCGCTGCGGCTGGGCGCGCGCGAGCTGCGCATTGGCACCGACGGCATCGGGCCGTTCGGTCTGACGGAAGCCGATGCCGGGACGGAGGCGCGGCCATGAAACGCGGTCTGGGTGGATTCACACTGATCGAGATTCTGGTGGCACTGGCCGTGGTCGCCGTGGCGCTGGCCGCGGGTTCACAGGCCACCACCGCACTGATGCGCGGCGCCGAGCGCCAGGGCGAGGTCTGGCTGGCCCAGCTGTGTGCGGAAAACGCGCTGACCCAGTTGCGACTGCAGCGGCAGCTGCCGCCCACGGGCGACAGCTCGTCCGACTGCGAGCAGGGTGGCCGCCGGTTCGAGGTGACGGTGTCGGTGAGTCCCACGCCCAACCCGAACTTCCGCCGTGTCGATGCGCTGGTGGACACCGGTGAAGACAACCGGCGATACCGTCTGGTGAACCTGTCCACCATCCAGGGGCGCTACTGATGGCCCGCGCGCGCGGCTTCACGCTGATCGAGGTGCTGGTGGCCATCGCCATCCTGGCGGTGCTGGCCCTGATGAGCTGGCGCGGCATCGACGGCATGGCGCGCACGCAGTCGCTCTCGCGCGAGCACGCGGACGCCCTGCTGCGCATGCAAAGCGCGCTGGAGCAGTGGATCACCGACCTGAACGCGGTGCAGCAGACGGGCGAGGTCAGTGCCATCGACTTCGATGGCATGGTGCTGCGCCTGACACGCAGCGACCCCGACGAGACCGAGCTGGACAGCCCGGGCATCCGCGTGGTGGCCTGGTCACGCCTGCCGGCCGCATCGGATCACGGCACGGCCTACCAGTGGGCCCGCTGGCAATCGCCCCCGTTGCGCCAGCGGGACGAGCTGGCCCGTGCCTGGCAGCGCGCCGCGCAGTGGGGCCGTGGCAGCGCGGTGACCGACCCGGATGCCCGCGACAGCGAGGTCCGGCTGTTCGGGCTCGACGCCTGGCAGCTGCTGTTCCACCGGGGCGGCGCGTGGACGAATCCCCAGTCGTCGGCCGGGGCGGAGGACGGCCAGGCACCCTCGGTGGGCCTGATGCCCGACGGCGTTCGCCTGACGCTGCAGCCCGCACCGGGCCTGGCGCTGACAGGCCGTATCACCCGCGACTGGGTGCGGCCCACACTGGGAGCGGGGCCATGATCCGCCGCCACCGCGAACGGGGCGCCGCGTTGCTGCTGGCCATGCTCACGGTCACCATCGTGGCGACGCTGGCCGCCGCCGCGGCCTGGCAGCAATGGCGCGCGATCGAGATCGAGATGGCGGACCGCCAGCGCAGCCAGTCGGCCTGGATCCTGACCGGCGCACTGGACTGGTCGCGCCTGATCCTGCGCGAGGACGCGCGCGGCAACCGCAACAGCGGCAACGGCGACCATCTGGGCGAGCCCTGGGCCATGCCGCTGGAGGAGTCGCGCCTGTCGAGTTTTCTGTCGGTGGACCGCGACAACAACGCGGACGACGTCATGGAGGCCTTTCTGTCCGGGCGCATGACCGACCTGCAGGGGAAACTGAATTTCCGCAACCTGCTGGCCGGCCCGGGCGCCGGTGCCGATGCCCAGGCGTCCATTTCGCAGCCGGACCTGGCGGATTTCCGTCGCCTGTATGGGGACCTGGGTCTGAATACGGAGGAGCTGGAATCGGCGGCGCAGCGGCTGCTCGAGACGCACCGGCGTGGGGAAGACGAACTCGAGCCATCGGACACACCGCTGATGCCCGTGCGCTATGCGCAACTGGGCTGGCTCGGCATCTCGCCGCGCAGCCTGCGCGTGCTGGCGCCGCACGCCACCTGGTTGCCCACCCGCACACGCGTGAACCTGAACACGGCCAGCGAACAGGTGCTGGCCGCCACCCTGCCCGGTGTCGAACCGGGGCTGGCACGCCAACTGGCGGCCCAGCGCGAACTGACACCGTTCGCGAAGCTGGACGATGTCAGGCGCTGGCTGCCGGCGGGACTGGACAAGGTGGTGGACGAGGCACGGCACGACGTGCGCAGCCAGCATTTCGAGGTCCATGGCCGCCTGCGGCTGGGCACCGCCGTGATCGACGAACAGTCGCTGGTGTCGCGCAGCGGCCTGCAGGTGCGGCTGCACTGGCGCCGGCGCGCCACGGGCCAGGATGCGGCGCCGCGCTGAACGCGGGTTCAGGGCAACCCTGCACCACTCTCTAGAATGGCACCCCATGGTTTTGCCGATCTGATGTCCGAACGACGAACGTGCTGATACTCCGCCCCCCGCTGCCTGCCGACCACGGCGCCGGCCAGGACCTCTGGTTCGACTGGGTCCGCTCGGCCCATGGTCAGACCGGCGAGGAGCATGGGCAGTCGCCCCTGGCGCTGCTGCCCCGCGATGTGGAAGTGGTGCTGGTGGTACCGGCACCGGCGCTGTCCTGGCATCACGTGGTGCTGCCCAAGGCTCCCGCCAAGCGCCTGCGTGCCGTGCTGGACGGTCTGCTGGAAGAGCAATTGCTCGCCGACCCGGGCGAGGTGCATTTCGCGCTCGCACCCGATGCACGTCCGGGACAGGCCACCTGGGTGTGCGCCTGTGACCGCGGCTGGCTGCGCGGACTGCTGGATCGGCTCGAATCGGCGGGGCGGCCGGTGACCCGCATCGTGCCGTCCGTCTCCCCCGTTCCGGAAGGAACACCCGTGCGGCACGTGGCGTTCAGCCAGGGGGCCCAGCCCTGGCTGGCATCGGCCCACGCGCTCGGTGTCGGCGTCCAGCCCCTGGCCGGCCCCCATGTCATCGCAGGACTGCAGGCCTGGGGTTGGTGGCCGGCGGCGGCGGATGCCGTCTGGCTGGCCGAGCCCGGCGCCCTGCAACCGGCGGAACAGGCTTTGCCCGAGGTGCGCTGGCAGCCGCAGCCGTTGGCGCAATCCCTGCTGTCGGCTGCCGCCGGCCGCTGGAACCTGGCCCAGTTCGACCTGAGCCTGTCGGCCGGCGCGCGGGCCGGCCAGCGCTGGCGCCAGCGCATCCGCACCCTGCTGCATGACCCGGCCTGGCGCGCCGCCCGCTGGGGCCTCGCCACACTGGTGGTGGCGCTGATCGGTGGCCTGAACACGGCGGCCTGGCTGCAGGAGCGGCGCCTGGCACAGAAAAGCGCGGTGATCGAATCGCTGCTGCGCGAGCAGTTTCCGCACGTGGGTGTGGTGCTGGATGCACCGGTCCAGATGACCCAGGAGCTGCGCCGGCTGCGCGCCGCCAGTGGCGTGCCGGCACCGCAGGACCTCGAAGCACTGCTGGCGGCGGTCGGCCGTGCCTTGCCGGCGGGCCAGGCCGGGCCAGGCACGCTCGACTATGACGGGCGCAGCCTGCTGCTGGGTGGCTGGAGTGCCCCGGCGGAGACATTGGGCAGCGTGAGGGACGCCTTGCAGGCCCAGGGCCTGAGCGCGCGGCTGGATGCTGGCCTGCTGCGGGTGGAGGTGGACCAGCCATGAAGCCACCAACCTCCCGCTGGCAGGCCCTGCTGTCGCGCATGAGCCCCCGTGAGCGGGCCGCCGTGGTGCTGGCGGCGTGGATCGTCGGGCTCGGCGCGCTGTGGGGGCTGGGCATTGCGCCGGCCTGGCAGACATTGGCCAGGGCGCCGGCGCGGCACCAGGCCGTGGACACGCAACTGGCGCGGATGCAGGCGCTGGCCGCGCAGGTCGAGGACATCCGGCGCGGCAGCGCGGGTGACCTCCCGGCGCGCGATGCGGCGCTGGACGTCCTGCACCGCACGGCCCGTGAACTGGGCCCGGGATCCGTGATGCTGTCCGGCGACCAGGCGAGCCTGCGCATCCATGGCGTGGCCCCGGATGCGCTGGCCAGGGCACTCGACCAGTTGCGTCGCAGCGCCCGGGTGAACGTCGTGCACGCCGAACTGAAGCGGCGGGGCGATGGCTGGAGCGGCGTCGTCACCCTGGCGGGTCCGGGCCTCGGGGACTGAAGAACATGCGCGGTGCCGTCGTCTCCTCCCTCGCCCGGCGCTGGGCCATCGCCGGTGGCCTGCTGGGTGCCGGCCTGACGCTGCTGCTGTGCCTGCCGGCTCGCTGGCTTGCCTGGCCCCTGCGTCAGCTCACACAGGAACACCTGCTGCTGGTGAACGCGGGCGGCACCGTCTGGCGCGGCCACGGTGATCTCGTGTTCAGCGGCGGCAAGGACAGCCGCACGCGCACCGCGCTGCCGCAGGGCCTGCGCTGGCGGCTGCAACCCGGTGGTCTGGGCCTGCTGACGCTGAGCATCGAGGCCCCCTGTTGCACCACGACCCCGTTGCAGGTCGGTGTCGGCCTGGGCTGGGGGACGGGCGAGCTGCGGGTCGCCCCCGTGCGGGTGCACTGGCCCCCCGAGTTGCTGCATGGCCTGGGCACGCCCTGGAACACCCTGCGGCTGGAGGGGCGCTTCGAGATCGAGACACCGGGCGTCCGCGTCGCCTGGGTGCAGGGCCGCACGACCTTCGACGGCGCGCTGCGGTTCCGCCTGCTGGAGCTGTCGTCGCGCATGGCCACGCTGCGCCCGCTGGGCAGCTACCAGATCGATCTGTTGGCGGCGGACAGCGGTGGCCTGCCACGCATCGAAATGGCGACGCTGCGCGGCGACCTGCGCATCGACGGCCAGGGCCAGTGGGTCGGCGGCCGGCTGCGCTTCCGCGGCGTGGCGACGGCCGCACCCGGCCGGGAAGCCGCGCTGGCCAATCTGCTGAACATCATCGGGCGACGCAGCGGCGACCGCTCGGTCATCCTGCTGGGGTAAGCCGCCAGCGGCAGGCACAGAACTTGGGGATAGGATCACGGGCATGAAACAGCACGCCAAGGGCATGAACAGCAAGCGGCGATACCGGCTGGGTATCTGCGCCAGGCAGACCTTGCTGGCACTGGCCATGGCCGCCGGCGCGACGCTGGCTGCGGCGCAATCCGCTGGCGGCCGGCAGGCGGTCGCGCCCGTCACGCTCAACTTCGTCGACGCCGACATCGAGGCGGTGGCCCGGACCATGGCGACCATCACGGGACGCAACGTGGTGGTCGACCCACGCGTCAAGGGCACGGTCAGCCTGGCCACCGACCGGCCGGTGCCACCGGATGCGGCGCTCAACCAGTTCGCCGCCGCCCTGCGCCTGCAGGGCTTCACGCTCGTGGACACCAGCGGCCTGTACAAGATCGTGCCCGAGGCGGACGCCAAGCTGCAGGGCAATGTGGTCAGCGCCGGCAGCGCGGTGCCACGCGCACAGTCGAACCAGATCGTGACCCAGATCTTCCACCTCAACCACGAGGCGGCGAACAACCTGGTGCCGGTGTTGCGGCCTCTGATCGGGCCGAACAACACGATCAACGTGAACCCGGGTACCAATGCGCTGGTGATCACCGACTACGCCGACAACCTGCAGCGCATCGGTCGCATCATCTCGGCGCTGGACGTGGCCGGCGCCACCGACGTGGACATCGTCCCGCTGGAACACGCATTGGCGATCGACATCGTGCCCATCGTGACCCGGCTGGCCGAGGGCAGCGGTGCCACGGGCGCGCCGGCCGCCCCCGGACAGGCCGTGGACACCTCGTACCGCACCACCATCGTGGCCGAGCCGCGCAGCAACAGCGTGATCATCCGCGCCGCGAACCCGGCGCGGCTGGCCCTGGTGCGCTCGCTCGTGATGCGGCTGGACCGGCCGGGCTCCGACCGCGCCTCGGGCAACATCCATGTGGTGTATCTGAAGAACGCCGATGCCACCTCGCTGGCGGCGACGCTGCGCGCCGCCCTGGCGGGCGAGGCCACGGTGGACACCGGCAGCGCCACACCGACCCCCGGCACGGTCGTGCGCGGCGCCACCGGTGCCAGCGCGGTGAACCTCCCGGCCGACCGCGCCAACACCGCCGTGGCATCCGGCACCCCGCCCTCGACCGGTGGTCAGATCCAGGCCGACCCGGCCACCAACTCGCTCATCATCACCGCGCCCGAGCCGCAGTACCGGCAGTTGCGCGCGGTGATCGACCAGCTCGACTCCCGGCGTGCACAGGTCTATGTGGAAAGCCTGATCGCCGAGGTCAATGCCGACAAGGCGGCCGAGTTCGGCATCCAGTGGCAGGGGCCGCTGAGCAGCACCCACGCCGGCACCGTCGGTCTGCTGGGCACCAACTTCGGCACCGGCGGCAACAACATCCTGACCAACGCGGCGGCCATTGCCCAGGGCGACTACGGCAACGTCACCCTGCCGGGAACGGGCCTGAACCTGGGCCTGGCGCAGCGGCGCGGGGGCGTCTATGTGCTGGGTTTCCTGGCGCGTTTCCTGCAGGAGAACGGCGAGGGCAACATCCTCTCGACCCCCAACCTGCTGACGCTGGACAACGAGGAGGCCAAGATCGTCATCGGCCAGAACGTGCCCTTCGTGACCGGCCAGTACACCAGCAACAACACCAACGACGGTGCGGTCAACCCGTTCCAGACCATCGAGCGCAAGGACGTGGGCCTGACCTTGCGTGTCAAACCGCAGATCAGCGAGAACGGCACCATCAAGATGACCATCTTCCAGGAGGTCAGCAATGTCCTGGCGTCATCGGTCAACTCGACCACCGGCCTGATCACCAACAAACGCACGATCGAGTCGACCGTGCTGGTGGACGACGGCCAGATCGTGGTGCTGGGCGGCCTGCTGCAGGACGAGTACGCCGGCAACCAGGAGAAGGTGCCCGGCCTGGGCGACGTACCGCTGCTGGGCAACCTGTTCAGAAGCGAGAGCCGCAGTCGCCGCAAGACCAACCTGATGGTGTTCCTGCGCCCGGTGGTGCTGCGTGATGCGCAGCAGACCGGCAGCTTCTCGCTGGACCGCTACGAACTGATGCGCGGCACCCAGCAGCAGGCGCAGCCGGCCGCCAGCCGCGCGGTGCCGGTCAACGAGGCACCCGTGATGCCGGATGCCGCGGCCCAGCCGTCGCCACCTGCGCCATCGGCACCGGCCCTGTCGACCACCCCCTGACATGGCCCGCCATCCCCTGCCCTACGCCTTTGCCCGCGAGCACCTGTGGCTGCTGGAGGACGACGGCCAGCAGCTCGTGCTCACCGGCAGCGACGCACCGGCCGAGAATGAGGCCGCTCAGCGGCGGCGGCTGTCGGCCCTGACGGAGATCCAGCGCCACCACGCGGTGCAGCGGATGCAGTGGCTGCCGGCCGACGAGCTGGCGCGCCGCATCACGGCCGCGTACGCGCAGGGCGAGTCGAGCGCGGCGGCCGTGGTCAGCGAGGTGCAGAGCGATGCCGACCTCAGCCGCATGATGCAGGAGCTGCCGGCCATCGAGGACCTGCTGGAAACGTCCGACGACGCGCCCATCATCCGCATGCTCAATGCGCTGCTGACGCAGGCCGCGCGCGACGGTGCGAGCGACATCCACATCGAGCCCTACGAGCGGCACTCGAGCGTGCGCTTCCGCGTCGACGGCACACTGCGCGAGGTGGTGCAGCCCAACCGTGCCCTGCACGCGGCGCTGATCTCGCGCCTGAAGATCATGGCCGAGCTGGACATCTCGGAAAAGCGCCTGCCGCAGGACGGCCGCATCAGCCTGCGCATCGGCACCCGCGCGGTGGACGTGCGCGTCTCCACGCTGCCCAGCGCGCACGGCGAACGCGCGGTGCTGCGCCTGCTCGACAAGAGCGAGAGCCGCCTGGATCTGGCCTCGCTGGGCATGCAGGGCGAGCTGCTGGATCGCTTCCGGCACCTGGTCGCGCAGCCGCACGGCATCGTGCTCGTGACCGGACCGACCGGCTCGGGCAAGACCACCACGTTGTACGCCGCGCTGCAGCAGCTCGATGCCGCGCAGTTGAACATCATGACGGTGGAAGACCCGATCGAGTACGAGCTGGCGGGCATCGGGCAGACGCAGGTCAATGCGAAGATCGACCTGAGCTTCGCGCGGGCCCTGCGCGCCCTGCTGCGCCAGGACCCGGATGTCATCATGATCGGCGAAATCCGCGACTTCGAGACCGCGCAGATCGCCATCCAGGCCTCGCTCACCGGCCACCTGGTGCTGGCCACGCTGCACACCAACGACGCGCCCAGCGCCGTGACGCGCCTGACCGACATGGGTGTCGAGCCCTTCCTGCTGTCGAGCTCGCTGCTGGGCGTGCTGGCCCAGCGGCTGGTGCGGCGCCTGTGCCCGGACTGCCGGCGCCCGGATGGCGAGGGCCGCTGGCATCCGGTCGGCTGCGAGCACTGCAGCCGCACCGGCTACCGGGGCCGCACGGGCATCTACGAACTGCTGGTGGCCGACGACAACATCCGTGCACTGGTGCACAACCGGGCGTCCGAGGCCGAGATCGCGGCCGCGGCGATGGCCAACGGCATGCAGCCCATGCGCGCCGACGGCCAGCGCCTGGTCGAGGCGGGCATCACCTCGCTGGAAGAAGTGCTGAGCGCGACACGGGACTGACATGAGGCACCCCCTGCGCCGCTTCGCGTCTTCCTCCTCTCTGGCCGTCGGCCGGAGGGGGACCGCACCAACGGCCCGGCCCAGCCGGTTCCGTGGTGCGCCGGGGGCTGTGACCCTGTTTCATGCGATGTGGATGGCGCGCAGCGCCATGGATCACTGAGATGCCGGCCTACGCATTCGAGGCGCTGGACGCGCAGGGAACGACGCACAAGGGCGTGATCGACGCCGACACCGTGCGCGCCGCGCGCGGCATGCTGCGCGAGCGCGCGCTGATCCCGTTGTCGGTCGAACCGGCGGCCACGGCGGCCGCCCGGGGTGGCCAGGGCTGGAACCTGACCCTGTGGGGCGGCGGTGCGTTCAACGCCACGGCGCTGACGATCTGGACACGCCAGCTGGCCGGGCTGGTGTCGGCAGGCCTGCCGCTGGAGCGCGCACTGGCGGCGCTGGCCGAGGAAGCGGAAGATCCCGCGCAGCAGCGGCTGGTGGCCTCGCTGCGTGCCGAGGTCAACGCCGGCGCCAGCTTCGCCCGCGCCCTGGGGCAGTATCCAAGGGATTTTTCGCCCACCTACACCGCCGTCATCGCCGCCGGCGAACAGAGCGGGCAGCTTGGCGCCGTGCTGGAGAGCCTGGCGGACGACATGGAATCGCGCGAGGCGCTGCGCAACAAGGTCACGGCCGCCGCGCTGTACCCGGCCATCGTGAGCGTGATCGCGCTGGCGATCGTGGTGTTCCTCGTCACCTACGTGGTCCCGCAGGTGGCCGGCGTGTTCGCAGGCAGCCAGCGCGCACTGCCCCTGCTCACGCGGCTGATGCTGGGGGTGAGCGAAGCCGTGCGCGCGTACGGCTGGTGGATGCTGGCCGCGCTGCTGCTGTGCACGGGCGCGCTGTGGCTGGTGCGGCGGCAGCCCCCGCTGCGACTGGAGATGGATGCAGCCTGGCTGCGCCTGCCGCTGGTCGGGCGGCTGTCCCGCGGCTACAACGCCGCGCGCTTCTGCGGCACGCTGGCCATGCTCGCCGGCGCGGGCGTGCCCATCCTGCGCGCCTTGCAGACGGCGGCCGACACCCTGTCGAACAAGGCCATGCAGGCCGACGCCCTGGACGCGCTGGTGCTGGTGCGCGAGGGCGCGCCGCTGGCCGCGGCCATCGGCAGCAAGCGGCGCTTTCCGCCGCTGGTGGCGATGTTCGCGCGGCTGGGCGAGCAGACCGGGCAGTTGCCCACCATGCTGCAGCGCGCGGCGGCGCAGCTCTCGGCCGAGGTGCAGCGGCGGGCGATGCACCTGGCCACGATCCTGGAGCCCCTGCTCATCGTGGGCATGGGCATCGTCGTGATGCTCATCGTGCTGGCGGTGCTGCTGCCGATCATGCAGCTCAACCAGCTCGTGACGTAGGAAGGTGATCCATGGCGGTGACACTGGATGGGAAGCTGGTGGTGGCGATTTCCTCGCGTGCCCTGTTCGATTTCGAGGAAGAGAATCGCGAATTCGAAAAGGGCGACGACCTCGCCTACATGCAACTGCAACTGGAGCGGCTGAACCAGCCCGCACCGCCGGGCGTGGCGTTCTCGCTGGTACACAAGCTGCTCGCCTTCAACGACCAGAACACCCAACGGGTGGAGGTCGTGATCCTCTCGCGCAACGACCCGGTTTCGGGCATGCGCGTGTTCCGCTCGGCCCAGCACTACGGGCTGCCGATCCAGCGCGGCAGTTTCACGCGTGGGCGACCGCCCTGGCGCTACCTGCGGCCGCTGCGCGCCAACCTGTTTCTGTCGGCCCACCTGGCCGATGTGCGTGCCGCGCTGGATGCCGGTGTGCCGGCCGCGCAGGTGTATCCGCTGTCGGTGCGGGCCAGCGATGCGCATCCCAACGAAGTGCGCATCGCCTTCGACGGTGATGCCGTGCTGTTTTCCGACGAGGCCGAGCGCGTCTTCCAGTCGCAGGGCTTGTCGGCCTTCCAGGCGCACGAGGCCGACAACGCCTCACAGCCGCTGGGCAGTGGCCCGTTCAAGCCCGTGCTCGAAGCCCTGCACCGGCTGCAGGCCGAGGGCACCAGCCGCATGCGCATCCGGACCGCCCTGGTCACGGCGCGCAGCGCGCCGGCACACGAGCGTGCCATCCGCACCCTGATGAACTGGAACATCGAGGTCGACGAAGCCTTCTTCCTCGGCGGCCTGCCCAAGGGCGAGTTCCTGCGCGAGTTCGAGCCCGACTTCTTCTTCGACGACCAGACGGGCCACATCGAATCGGCCGCGCAACATGTCCCGGCCGGTCATGTGGCCAGCGGCATCTCGAATGCCTAGGAACTGCTCACCGGCAGCCGGTCACTCCCAGCGCAGGTCGCTGAGTTTCCATGCCCCGTCGACCAGGCGCCACTCGGTGCGCACCCGGTAGGGCTCGGCACGCTCGGGCACCAGACCCTGTGCGCCGGTCACCACCACGGGCGACTCGATCACGCCGAGGGTCGGCGCCGCCGGATCGATGCGCACATCGGGCGCCAGCGCCAGCACCCGGATGTTCTGATAGCGCACAAAGGTGGCGGTGAGCAAACGGCGCGCACTGACCGGATCGAGGCCGGCACTGCCGCGGAAGTGCTCGTCCACGAGCCCCATCACCTCGCCCGTGTCGCGCGCCTCGACGGCCGCCTGCAGCGCACGCCCGGCTTCCAGCAGGCGCTGCTCCGGGTCCGCCCGCGAACAGGCGGCCAGCCACAGGGCCACGACCGCCACCAGCCAGGTGCGGCGCGGGGTGCGGAGAGCGGCGGCTCGCATGGTCGGTCAGGGGCGGGTCGGTCCGGTCAGAGGCCTTCGCGCGCCAGCGCCAGGGCTTCGCGCAGCACGCCGATATCGCCCACGTGGTTGGCCAGCAGCAGGATCAGCCTGGCGTTGAGCAGCTCGCTCTGTTCGTCGCCGAGATCGCGGTGGGCGTCGATCAGGGCCTCGTAGAAATCGTCGCCCGGCGTGAAATCGCGGACATAGTGGCGACCGGGTTCGGCCAGGTTGGGTTGCAGTTGCAATTGCAGCGGCATGGTGGACTCTCCTCGGATTCAATGCTGGGCCGTGGCACGGGCCAGCGCCGCACGCACCGCGGCCAGCTCGGGCTGGCGCCAGCGCGCGGCCACGTGCTGGTCGGGCCGGACGAGGTAGGCGGTGCCCGGACGGCCATCGTAGTGGCGCGTCACCAGCCCATCGGCATCATGCAGCACCGGCAGGCCCTCGATGCCTGCGGCCTGCGCGCTCACCACCACCGTCTCGACCGGTATCGGGCCCGCGGCCAGCGCATCGGCCAACTCCCGCAGCGACGCCCCTGCCTGCGGCGGCGCAAACACCATCAGCACGAAGCGCCCGCCCAACTGGTCGAGCAGCCAGGCATCGTGCCCGCCGGCCCGCACGGGGGCATCGTCCATCGGCGCCCCGGGCACCATCCGGCCCTCGAAGGCGTCGGTGTCGGGGGTATTGAGCATGGAGTTGACCAGGAAGGCCGGCACGCTCAGCCGGCCCGAGTTGACCAGCTTGCGCGCGAACGGGTGGTGCCGCGCCAGTTGCAGGACCGCATTGCGGAAAGTGCGGCTGACCCGGCTCTTGGGCGTGATGAAATCGGTCGAGCGGGTCGAGTTGCGGATGTTCTCGTCGGCCGCGTACGTGCGGTCGGCGTCGTAGCTGTCGAGCAGCCGCTCGGGCGCCAGCCCCTTCATGACCAGCGCCAGCTTCCAGAGCAGGTCGTCGGTGTCCTGGAAGCCCGAATTGGCGCCGCGCGCGCCGAACGGCGAAACCTGGTGCGCCGCGTCGCCCACGAACAGCAGCCGGCCATGGCGGAAGCTTTTCATGCGCCGGCACTGGAAGGTGTAGATGCTGGCCCATTCCAGCTCGAACTCGCGGTCGTCGCCCAGCATGGCCTTGACGCGCGGGATGATGTTCTCGGGCTTTTTCTCCTCTTCGGGATCGGCATCCCAGCCGAGCTGGAAGTCGATGCGCCAGACGTTGTCGCTCTGCTTGTGCAGCAGCACACTCTGGTTGGGGTGGAAGGGCGGGTCGAACCAGAACCAGCGCTCGGCCGGGTAGTCGGCCTTCATCACCACGTCGGCAATGAGGAAGCGGTCCTTGAACACGTGGCCATCGATGTCCAGCCCGAGCTGGCGGCGCACGTTCGAGCGTGCTCCGTCGGCCACGATCACCCAGTCGGCATCGATGTCGAACGGGCCGTCGGGCGTGTCCACCGATAGGCGTGCCCCCTCTGCCGCCGGCTGCACCGAGGTCACACGGTAGTTCCAGCGCAGGTCCACCCCCAGCTCGGTGGCGCGCTGCACCAGCGCCTCCTCCAGGTGGTACTGCTGCAGGTTGATCATGCCCGGACGCTTGTGGCCCGGCTCGGGCACGAGGTTGAACTGGTAGACCTCCTCGTCGCGCAGGAAGGTGCGCCCCACGTTCCAGCTCACGCCCTTGTCCACGATGCGCTCGCCCACCCCGAGGCGGTCGAGGATCTCCAGCGCCCGCTTGGCGTAGCAGACCGCGCGCGAGCCGAAGGAGACGCTGTCCTCCTCGTCGAACAGCAGCACCTCCAGCCCGTGCAGACGGGCATCGATGGCGGCGGCCAACCCCACCGGTCCGGCCCCGATGACCACCAGAGACCGGCGCTGCGGTGCACCGGCCATCAGGTCCTCCGGCGCGCGATAGGGAAACGTGGGGTAGGTATAGGTGGCCAAGGGCTTGTCTCCGGTCGGAACGATTCGGATCGAACTCTACCGCATAATTTCTTCATGGTAAATACGTTTACCTAAACGTAATTGCAGTGCCGACACAAAAAAGCCCCGGCAGACCCACCGCCAGGGCTTTCGATCGGGCGACGGTGACGCCCCTGCCGTGGGCACCGGGTGGCGTCAGCCGTGCTCGGGCGAGTGCACCACCGTCACCGGCACCGGTGAGTCCCTGAGCACCGCCTGGGAAACCGAGCCCATGAAGACCGACTTCAGGGCCCCGGCACCCCGGGCACTGAGCACGATGGCATGGCAGGCAAACGCCTCCTGCTGCTCCAGGATCGCCTGCGCCGGGTCGCCCGTGACCACCACGGCCTCGACCGTCTGGCCGGCTGCCTGCAGCAGTGCCAGCGCATCACGCAACTGGTCCTTGCCGGCCGACTCGCTGACCTGCTGCAGCACCTGCGGGTCGCGCGCCACCACCACCTCGTAGAGGTTGGCCGGCTCCTGCACATTGACCAGCACAAAACGCGCCTTCAGTCCGTGCCCCACCAGTTCCAGCGCATGGCGCACCGCCGCCAGGGCCAGTTCGGACCCATCGACCGGGATCAGTATCTTGTGCATTCCGTCATCTTCCTTCCTGCGGTTTCAACGGGGCCTTTCGTTGAGCACGTACCAGTACAGCTCGATCTGGCCCGCCACGTCGATGAACTTGTCGAAGCTCACCGGTTTCTCGATATACGAGTTGACCCCCAGATCATAGGCCGCCAGCAGATCGCGGTCCTCGCGCGAGGACGTCAGCATCACCACCGGAATGCGGCGGTGGCGCGGATGCTCCTTGAGCTGCCGCAGCACCTCCAGTCCGTTGACCTTGGGCAGGTTGATGTCCAGCAGGATCACCGCCGGCGGTGCCTCGCCCGCATCCCAGCGCTCCATGAAGGCCAGTGCCTCCTCGCCATCGCGCGCCACGTCGATGCGGTTGGAAAAGCGCTTGCGTTCGAAGGCGCGCAGCGTCAGGTCCAGGTCCATGGGGTTGTCCTCGACCAGCAGCAGCGAGGGTGCGGGGAAGCTCGGCAGGTTCATGACGATGGGAACTCCAGGTAGAACACAGCCCCTTGCCCGGGCGCACTCTCCGCCCGGACGCGACCGTTCATGCGCTCAGCCGCCTTGGCCACCAGCGCCAGGCCGACACCGGTGCCGGCATAGTCCTCGACCCGGTGCAGCCGCTGGAAGATGCCGAAGATGCGATCGCAATACTTCATATCGAAACCGATGCCGTTGTCGCGCACCCAGATGCGCCGACACCCGTCGGCCTCCTCGGCACCGATCTCGACTCTCGGCGGCGTGCTGTCGCGGCTGAACTTGACGGCATTGCCGACCAGGTTGCGCAAGGCCACCGCCAGGCCTTCGCGGTCGACCGACAGGCGCATGGCGCCGACCCGGTTGTCCACCCGGGTACCCAGCCGTTCGATGTCACCGGCACAGGCCTCCAGTGCCTGTTCCACCAGCGGCCGCACCTCGGCGTCCTGGCACGTCATCTGCCGACGCTCCATGCGCGAGTAGTCCAGCAGATCCTCGATCAGGCAACCCATCTGCTCGACGCTGCGGCGGATGCGCGCCACGAACAGGCGGCCCTCCTCGTCCAGCCTGGGAGCGTACTCCTCCTGCAAGAGCTGGCTGTAGCCGTCGATGCCGCGCAGGGGCGCCTTCAGGTCGTGCGAGACCGAGTAGGTGAAGGCCTCCAGTTCCTGGTTGGCCCTGCGCAGTTGCTCGGTGCGTTCCACCACCCGCCGTTCGAGCGCCTGATTGGCCTCGAGCAGGCGCTCCTCCGCCTGGCGCAGTTGCTGGCTGCGCTCTTCCACCAGCGCCAGGTTCCGCTGGCGCTCGGTCACGTCCTGGATGGTCGTGAGCAAGTGCTCCAGCTGGCCATGCGCATCGTGCACGGCGCGCACGGCCATTTCGGCATGCACGACGGTGCCATTCCGGTGGATGAAGCGCTTGTCCATCTGGTAGCCATCGCGCCGGCCGGCCACCAGCTCGTCGAACAGGTCCACGTTCGTGGCGACATCGTCGGGGTGCGTCATCTCGACCCAGGTCCTGCCCAGCAGTTCCTCCCGCTCGTAGCCCAGGATCTCGCACAGCCGCCCGTTCACCTCCAGCCAGCGCTTGTCGGCCGCCGAGGAAATCGCCATGCCGATGAAAGGCAATTCGAAAAAGCGGCGCACCAGGGCTTCGCGCTCCTGCCGGGCCCGCTCCGCCATGCGACGGTCCGTGATGTCCAGCAGGATGCCGGTGGCGCGCATGACCGCGCCCTGCCCGTCCCACTCGATGCGGGTACGGTCCTCCACCCAGGCCCAGCCGCCATCGGCACGTCGAATGCGGTACGCCTGCGTGGCATGGGCTTCATCGCCACTGAAACACGGTTCCCGGCTCGCCATCACCCCGTCCAGATCGTCCGGGTGTATGAAATCCCGGTACATCCGGCCACTGGCGGTGAAATCCGTCGGCACATAGCCCCACTGCGACACGCCATCACTGATGCGCAGCACCGGCCAGCCGGCCCCCATGTGCCATTCCACCACCACGGCCGGCGACCGGTTGATGAGATTGTTCATGTACAGGAGACGCTGCTGATTGTGCTGCAGACGCTCGGCCATCCGGTCAACGGCCTGGCCAATCAACCCCAGTTCGTCGGCACCGCCCACCCCGGTGCGCCGCTCCAGCTGGCCGGCGCCCATGTCCTCCACCGCGGCCACCATGCGGCGCGCGCGGCGAAACCAGACGGTATCGAGAAACGCCCACAGCAGTGCGGCGGCCAGCAGCGCCAGCAGGACGTCGCGCGACAGATCGGCCAGCACCGCCGCCCGGCGCTCGGACAGGGTACCCTGTCCGGCCACCTCCTCGCCCAGCTCCGGCAGTTGCATCACATACCGCAGGCCCAGCATCAGCAGGAAGACCACCATCAGGAACAGTGGCACCCAGTGCCGTCCCGCCAGCGGCAGCCAGCGCCCGTTCACCGCTCCCTCCACGCCGGCATGCGGGGCGCCGGTATGGACAACACACACCCCGACCTACCCGGACAGGATGGGCGCTGGCGCAACCCTGGCAATGGTGGCGAGGTCCTCATAGGACCGGAAGGAGATGTTCCATGCGGATGGCCTCCGGTGTGCAGCTTGCAACATTTTGACACCAGTCGCCGAATTCATGCTGGACACGTTCGCGTTTCGGCATGTCACCGGTCGGGACGGCCGCGCACCGGTGCAAGCGTCTGGTGCGCACCGGCGGCCTGCCCGACATCGACCGGGCGTTGCAACATGAAACCTCAGCCAACGCCTGAGCAGCGGGGTCCGCTCACATCCGCTTGGCGATTTCTTCCAGCATCACCTCGGTCGCACCGCCGCCGATGGCCTGCACCCGCGCGTCGCGCGCCATGCGCTCGATCGCCGTCTCGCGGATGAAGCCCATGCCACCGTGGAACTGCAGGCAGTCGTACATCACCTCGTTGACCAGGGTGCCGGCCAATGCCTTGATCATCGACACCTCCTGCACGAGCGCGTGCCCCTGGGCCTCGCGCCAGGCGGTCTGGTAGATCAGCGCGCGCACGGCCTCCACCTGCGCCAGCCGCTTGGCGAGCTGGTGCCGCACCGCCTGCTTGTCCCAGAGCGTCGCGCCGAACGCGCGGCGCTCGCGCGTCCACGACAACGCCAGCTCGATCGCGCGCGAGGCCTCGCCCATGGCCTGCGCGCCGAGCACGATGCGTTCGTTCTGCAGGTTTTTCACCAGTGCGTAAAAGCCCCTGTTCTCCTCGCCCAGCAGGTTGCCCGCCGGGATGCGGCAGTCGTTGAAGACCAGCTCGGCCGTATCGCTCGAGAGCCACCCGTGCTTGCGCAGCGGCCGCGCCACCGAAAAACCCGGTGTGCCCTTTTCGACGATGAACATCGAGATCTGGTGGTTGCGCCCCGGCTCGCCGGTCTTGGCCGCGACGAAGTAGATGTCGCCGTGCACGCCGTTGGTGATGAACATCTTCGAGCCGTTGAGCACCCAGTGGTCGCCCTCGCGGCGCGCCGTGGTGCGCATGCTGGCCAGGTCCGAACCGGCATCGGCCTCGGTCATGGCCACCGCCGCGATCTTCTCGCCCCGGATGATGGCCGGCAGGTAGCGCGCCTTCTGCTCCGGCGTGCCGGCATGGTGCAGGTGGGGGCTGGCCATGTCGGTGTGCACCAACACCGTGACCGCGAAGCCGCCGTAGCCCGAGCGGCCCAGCTCCTCGGCCAGCACAACGGTCGAGAACACGTCCAGCTCGCTGCCGCCATGGGCACTGTCGTAACGCATGCCCAACCAGCCCATCTCCCCCATCTCGCGCAGGATCTCGCGCGGCACGAAGCCGGCCTCCTCCCATGCGTCGGCGTTCGGCAGCACGCGCTGGGCGATGAAGCGCCGCAGCGACTCGCGCAGCATGTCGTGCTCGGGCGTCAGGTACGGCAGGGTATGGGACGAAGGCATGCGGTCGCTCATGGCTGGTTTCCTCTGGTGTTGCAAACCTAACAAACGTTAGGTAGTATTGCCCGCACTTTCCCGTACTGTCAATCCGCAAGCGCCCATGGCCAGACCCAGCAGGACACCCGGCAAGGAAGCCGCCGCCACTCCGCCAGCCCACACCGGCGCCGATTCCCGGCGCCTGATCCTGGACACCGCCGCGCGCCTGTTCAAGGAGGAAGGCTGGGCGGCCACCTCGCTGCGCGACATCGCGGGCGAATGCGGCATCAAGGCCGGCAGCATCTACTACCACTTCGCCTCCAAGGACGAAATCGTGGCCGAGGTGCTGCGCGTGGGCGTGCAGACCACCTTCGACCAGGTGCGCCAGGCGGTCGAGGCGCTGCCCGCCAACGCCCCGGCCGACACGGTGCTGCGCACCGCGATCCGCGCGCACCTGCGCGCCATGTTCCATCTGAGCGACTACACGGTGGCCAACCTGCGCATCTTCGGCCAGGTGCCGCCGCACGTGCGGGCCGGCCATGCGCCGTTGCGCAGCGAGTACGAGGCCTACTGGTCGCAGCTGCTCGTGCGATGCGCCGAGGTCGACGCGCTCGATCCCGAACGCGACCTCAAGCTCGCCCGCTACTTCCTGATCGGCGCCATGAACGCCACGCTCGACTGGTTCCACCAGGGACGGCTGTCGATCGAGGACATCGGCGACGAGCTCACGGCCCTGTTCCTCGACGGCCTGCGGCAACGCCGGCGGCGCATCCGGGAGCACGCATGACCACGACCACCCCCACCCCCCGCGACGAATCCTTCACGCGCAAGGCGCAGGCCTATGCGGCCCTCATCGAACAGTTGCGTGGGCGCATGCGCTGGGCCATCGCCGGCGGCGGCGAGCAGCTGCGCCAGCGCCACCTGGCGCGCGGCAAGACCCCGGTGCGCGAGCGCATCGACCTGCTGCTCGACCCCGGCAGTCCGTTCCTCGAACTCTCGCCGCTGGCCTGCTGGGGTCTGTACGACAACGAGGTGCCGGCGGCGGGCATCGTGACCGGCGTCGGGCGCGTCAGCGGCGTTCACTGCATGATCATCGCCAACGACGCCACGGTCAAAGGCGGCAGCTTCTTCGCCGAGACAGTGCGCAAGCACGTGCGCGCCCAGGAGATCGCCTGGGAGAACCGCCTGCCCTGCCTGTACCTGGTGGACTGCGGCGGCGCCTACCTGCCCGAGCAGGACCGCGTCTTCCCCGACTTCGGCCATTTCGGGACGACCTTCTACCACCAGTGCCGCATGAGCGCCGACGGCCTGCCCCAGTTGTCCGCGGTGTTCGGCGGCTGCACCGCCGGTGGCGCCTACATTCCGGCCCTCTCGGACGAGTCGGTGATGGTGGACGGCACCGGTCGCATCCACCTCGGCGGGCCACCGATCGTGAAGGCGGCCATCGCGGAGGTGGTCGACGGCGAGACACTCGGCGGCGCCGCCATGCACGCCCGCGTCTCGGGCGTGACGGATTACCTGGCCCGGTCCGAGACGGAAGCCCTGGCCAAGCTGCGCGAGATCGTGGCCCACCTGAACTGGCCGCAAACCGCGAGCGCCACACGCCGCCCGACGCGCCCGCCCCGGCTCGACCCGGCGGAGCTGCCCGGCATCGTCGGCACCGACCTCAAGCAGCCCTACGACGTGCGCGAGGTGATCGGGCGTCTGGTGGACGACAGCGAGATGCAGGAGTTCAAGCCCGAGTACGGCAGCACGCTCGTGTGCGCCACCGCGCACCTGCACGGCTACCCGGTGGGCATCCTGGCCAACAACGGCGTGCTGTTTTCCGAGTCCTCGCTCAAGGGTGCGCACTTCATCGAGCTGTGCAACCAGCGCCGCATCCCGCTGCTGTTCCTGCAGAACATCACCGGCTTCATGGTCGGCACCGAGGCCGAGCGCGGCGGCATCGCCAAGCATTCGGCCAAGCTGGTCTATGCCATGGCCAACGCGCGCGTGCCGCGTTTCACGGTGCTGATCGGCGGCAGCTACGGCGCGGGCAACTACGGCATGTGTGGCCGCGGTTTCGCACCGCGTTTCCTGTTCGCCTGGCCGGGCAGCCGCATCGCCACCATGAGCCCCGAGGTGGCCAGCACCGTACTGACCGAGCTGCGCCGCGCCTCGCTCAAGGGCGATGCCGACGAGACCGCGCTACAGGCGCTGGCCGCGCGCACGCGCGAGCAGTTCGAGACCCAGTCGGACCCGTACTACGCCACCGCGCGTCTGTGGGACGACGGCATCATCGAGCCGGCGCAGACGCGCGACGTGCTGGGCATCTGCCTGGAACTCGCCGACGCCAGCACGCCGCGCTTCGAGGGGCACAGCCCCGTCTACCGGATGTAAGGCCATGGACCGCCGGCCACCACCGCACAGGAGTCGCGCATGATCGACAAGATCCTGGTCGCCAACCGCGGCGAAATCGCCTGCCGCATCTTCCGCACCTGCCGCCGCATGGGCATCCGCACGGTGGCGGTGTATTCCGAGGCCGACGCCCGCGCCCGCCACGTGCGCGAGGCCGATGTCGCCCTGCCCATCGGACCGGCACCGGTGCGTTCGTCCTACCTGGACGTCGAGGCCATCCTGCGCGCCGCGCGCGACAGCGGCGCGCAGGCCATCCACCCCGGCTACGGCTTCCTGTCCGAGAAGCTGGAGCTGATCGACGCCTGTCGCGACGCCGGGCTGGTCTTCATCGGCCCGCACCGCGAGGCCATTGCGGCCATGGGCTCCAAGATCGAGAGCAAGCGCATCGCGCGCCAGGCCGGTGTGCCCTGCGTGCCCGGCTACGACGGCGACGACCAGAGCGACCAGCGCCTGGCGCAAGAGGCTCGCCGCATCGGCTTTCCGCTGCTCATCAAGGCCAGTGCGGGCGGTGGCGGCAAGGGCATGCGGCGTGTCGACAGCGCGGCGGATTTCACCGCCCAGCTCACCCTGGCCCGGGCCGAAGCGCAGTCGGCCTTCGGCGATGCCCGCATGCTGCTGGAGCGCTACGTGCTGCGGCCGCGCCACCTGGAAGTGCAGCTGCTGGGCGACCGCCACGGCCATCTGGTCCACCTGTTCGAGCGCGAATGCTCGATCCAGCGGCACTACCAGAAGGTCATCGAGGAAGCGCCGGCGGCCCACCTGTCCGCGGCCGTGCGCGAACGCCTGTACGAGGCGGCGCTGGCGCTGGGACACGCGATCGGCTACGACTCGGCAGGCACGGTCGAATTCGTGCTCGACGCCGACCGGGGCGACGAGCCCTATTTTCTGGAGATGAACACCCGGCTGCAGGTCGAACATCCGGTGACCGAGCTGACCACCGGCATCGATCTGGTCGAGCAGCAGATCCTGAGCGCCTGCGGCCGGCCCCTGCCCTGGCGTCAGGAAGACATCACCCGGCAGGGCTGGGCCATCGAAGTACGCGTCAACGCGGAGTCGCCCGCGCACGGCTTTCGCGCCTCGTTCGGACCGCTCCGGGCCTGTGAGGAGCCGGACGTGCCCGGCGTGCGCGTGGACAGCGGCATCGACGCGCTCAGCGAGGTCACGCCGCACTACGACGCCATGCTCGGCAAGCTGATCGCCCACGGTGCCACGCGTGCGGTCGCACGCGAGCGCCTGCGCCAGGCCATCGCGCACTGGCACATCGAGGGCATCACCACCAACCTGCCGATGCTGGACGAGGTGCTCTCGCTGCCCGCCTTCGATGAACCGCTGAGCACCCGCTTTCTCGACGACGCCTTTCCCGGCGGCTGGCGGACGCCACCCCACGCCCGGCCCGAACACAGCGCCGTCGTGGCCGCCGCCGCGTGGTACTTCGCGCAAACCCATCCACCTGGCGACACCCCGATGGCGCAACTGCCCGGCTGGCGCCTGACCGCCCCCGCAGGGTGGCCCGCGCAACTGTCACTGCGCGTCGCCGACGAAGAATCGGGTCACGCAGGTACGGTCGTCCTGCAGCTCGATGCGCCCGGCCTCGTGCGCGACCGGGCGGCCGAAGCCGCGTTGCCCGTGGCGCTGATCGGGGGCCCTTCAGGCGGCCCGCTGCGCCTGTGCCACGACGGCCGGCACTGGCAGGCCACCGTGTCGGGCCAGGCGGTTTCGCTGTGGTCGGACGGCCACTGGCAACGCTGGGGCGTCCAGCCCTCGGTGGGCCTGGCCCGGACCGGCGCCCAGGCCTCGGCCACCGCGGACGCCGTCGTTGCCGACATGCCGGGCCTGCTCACCCAACTGCTCGTCAGCCCCGGGAAGACCGTGAGCGCCGGCGAGCCCGTGGCGGTGCTCGAAGCGATGAAGCTCTTTCACACCCTGTGCGCCCCGCGCGAGGGCACGGTGGCCC
>Ga0265293_10003560_pt1 | contig 28775 bp, 27 predicted proteins | sample Munlanlewell138R_FD_192505 | JGI IMG/M metagenome (GOLD analysis project Ga0265293, IMG submission 192505) | Leachate microbial communities from a municipal landfill in Southern Ontario, Canada - Leachate well 138R | ecosystem: Engineered > Solid waste > Landfill > Unclassified | place: Canada... | reverse complement strand
ATTAAAAAATTTCGTCCGCTTCTAATACTAAGGGGGACACATTCCCCCTTAAACCCCTTTGTTTTCTTCTTCTTTTTTTAATTATTTGGTCTCATATCATTTACAATCATACATTAACATAATTTTCAAATTATCGCAATTTATCTAAAAATCCAAACTAGGACATTCTATTACAATATCTTCCATTTTAATAGGATGAACGAATTTTACTCTATATGAATGCAATAAAAGTCTTGGATATTTATTTCCAAAATAGAGTTCATCACCAATTATAGGAGATCCTAAATGAGATAAATGAACTCTAATTTGATGAGTTCTTCCCGTTAATATTTTAATTAGATATGTATAACCTAAATCATCCTCATTTATTAGTCTATACAGTGTTGTAGCTTCTTTACCAGAAATATCTACTTTTCTTTTAATTTTTGAAGTAAAATCTCTTGTAATAGGTAAATGAATATTTCCGCTATTTTCTGGTAATGGTTCACTTGTTTTACATAAATATTCTTTACTTATCTGAGTTTTTGAAAGCATATTATGAACATAAGCATTCTTTGCAATAATTACTATTCCACTAACAGGATAATCAAGTCTTGTAAGAATATGGCAATTTGCTTGAATATTGTTTTTAAAAAAATAAGCTAAAACTCTTGAAACTAAATTATCATCTTGATGCTTTGAAGAGGGTTGAATTGAAAGATTAGCTTCTTTATTAACTATTATAATAATCTCATCTTCATATAATACATCTACCGGTTTATTAATAATTTTAATATTTGCATTAATAGTTGGAGGAAGATATATTTTTATTACATCACCAACTCTAACTAAAACATGGTTTTTTACTTCTATATCATTAAGATAGACTTTGCCGTATAATTTAATTTTTCTTCCTAAGGTTCTTGATACACCAACCTCTTTTAAGAAATCTTTTAACACCATTTCCTTAGTAACTTTAAACTTTAATTCCATAATTTTTACCTAAAATGGGCCAATAAATGGCCCATTATTTTTCTTTTATTTTTTATACTCTTCAATAATTTTACTTACTAAATGCTCAGGAACTTGATCATATCTTAAGAATTCACGGCTAAAGCGTCCGCTTGCTTGTGTCATCGCTTTTAAGTCCACAGCATATTTAATAATTTCTGCTTCTGGTACTTCAGCAATTATAAACTGTACGCCATCCTTTTGATCCATACCTAAAACTCTTCCACGTCTCTTAGTAATATCACCCATGATATCACCAACGAACTCGTCTTTAATAGTTATCTTAACTTCATAAATCGGTTCAAGAATTGTTGGTCTAAGCTTATCTAGAGCATTTTTAAATGCTAGTGATGCAGCAAGTTTGAATGAAATTTCATTAGAATCTACTGGATGGTAAGATCCATCAAATAGAGTAGCCTTAACTCCAATTACAGGGAATCCTGCAAGTGGACCATGCTCTAATGTTTCTATTAAACCTTTTTCAACTGCTGGGAAGTAATTCTTAGGAACTGCTCCACCAACAACTTCTTCTGCAAATTCAAAGTTTTCGCTAGTTGGTTCGAATCTAATCCAAACATCACCAAATTGACCAGCTCCACCAGATTGCTTCTTATGACGACCTTGAGCTTCACCTTTAGAACGAATAGTTTCACGATAAACTATTTTTTGATCTAAAATATCAACATCAACTTTAAACATATTCTTCATTTTTTCTAAAACATAACCAATATGAGTTAACCCTTGACCACCAACTAATAATTGAGCAGTTTCAGGATTACGTTTAATTTCTAATGTTTCATCTTCTTGACGAAGTTTACTTAATGATCCACTTATCTTATCTTCATCTTGTTTTGTTTTAGCTTGAATTGCAACATAAATAATAGGTGTTGGATGTTCAACTTTATCAAACATAACTGGATCTTTTTTATCACAGAATGTTAAGCCTGTGTGGAATTCTCCAACCTTACCTACACATGCAATATCACCAGCATAAATAGTTTCTAGTGGAATTTGTGTTTTACCTCTTAATGTAAATAATTGAGGAACTTTGATAGTAGTATCTGTTTCAGGTAAATAAACATCTTGAGCTACTTTAATACTACCAGAAATAACTTTAAAGAAGTTAATTGAACCAATAAATGGGTCGATAGTAGTTTTAAATATATAACCAGAAAGAGGAGCATCTTCCTTAATTTCTTTTGTAATAGTTTCTTTGGTTTTTGGATGTACACCAGTTAAACTTTTACCTGATGGGCTTGGTAAGTATTTCACAACCATATTAAGCATTGATTCTAGACCAATATTTTTAGTGCTTGAAGCTACCATTATTGGATATAGATCACCATCTTTAATTGCTTGACATAATCCACCAGCAACTTCTTCTTCAGTTAACTCCTCACCACCAAAATATTTGTCTAATAATTCTTCGCTAGTTTCCGCAACACTTTCTAAAAGTTGACCATATAATTCTTCAACTTTATCAGTTACATCATTAGGAAGTGGTTCTTCATTACATTTAACCCCATCATAAATATGAGCAAGTTTATCAGTTACTCCAGCATAACCTCTAAAGTCATCTTGAGTTCCGATAGGGAATGAAAATTCTACTGCTTTTGGTGATAGTTTTGTTTTAATAGATTCAAGAACATTTTCATACTTAATGTTTTCTTTATCCATTTTATTAATTAAAATGATAGTTGGAATATTTCTTTTTGCTAATTCATCCCATACTCTTTCAGCTCCAACTTCAACGCCTTTAGTAGCATCAATTAATAAAACTGCACCATCAACAACAGCTAATACATTCCCAAGTTCTCCGATAAATTCTTCTGAACCTGGTGTATCTAAAATATTTATTTTATGGTCTTTCCATTCAACTGGTAGAAGTGCTGTATTAAGTGTAGTTTGACGATTTTGTTCTTCAACAGAGTAATCGCCAACAGTGTTTTTGCGCTCTACTTCGCCCTTCTTCTCAATAGCTTTTGATACAAATAAAGCAGCTTCACCAAAACTGGTTTTACCACTGCCCATATGGCCTAAGATAGCTATGTTCCTAACTTCACTCGTTTTATACTCCTTCATTAAAATACCTCCTTAAAGTAAACGGTTTCTTTTCACTATATTATTATACTACAAATAGGAAAATATTTAAAGCATTATCTTAATAAATTGTATAAAAATGTAAATTGAATGAAAACCATTCAATTATAATGTTTTTTTTTAAAAACTTTTATATTAGATAAAAAACTTGTATATAATCTTTATCTAATATAAAAGTATTGTTTTTTTATAATTTAATTAATTTTTAGATATGGAATCTTTTCTTAATTTCTTCTCTTGTATCACTATCACCAATTATAATCATTCCAACAATCGTTATAAATGATAATAATGCTGCAGCTAAGGAAGGCCATAATACATCAACCCACGAAAATAAGTAAAGCAGAATTGGAATAAATCCAATAAATATAGCTGTTATGATATGAGGAAAATGATTAATATATCTATATTTACTTCCTATTGATAATGATAAAATCGAAAGCAGTGATGCCATAGTTATAAATGGTACAACATAATTGATTGCCCAACCTGTATTACCCGTAAAGAAGTCAATTCCATATAAAAGTAAGGCTATAGCTATGTTTTGAATAACTAGTCTTATTGGAATATTACCTTCTCTTTTAAATGTTGATTTGATTAGCAACCAAAAATATGCAATATTAAATATAACAATTACACTCCAAATAGTTTCCCCTTCTTCGTATGTCATAACATTTATAAATACAGATATAAAGATACTGATTATACTTAAGAAAGCTAAAATTCGAAGAAGTAAACTTTTTCTTTTCGGTAAAAATTTTGGTGTTGGATATTTCTTCTCATAATCATTAGCATCAGACTCTAAAACAGATAAACAAAGTGGACATGTCTTACGAATAGAATTTACTTCTAAATTACATTTTGTACATCTTTTCATATTACACCTCTAACTCATTAGATTCAATAATTATATCTATTCCATAACTAGATAATAACCTGAAAAATTCTCTTTGAAAATCTCGTTCTATAATTGCACTTGAAAAAGAAATAACTAGTTTGTTTTTATGACTTACAACGCCACAGTTTACAGGAATTGTACTTGATGCACCGTTAGAAAAAACAACTTTTTCAACATAATCTTCCATCGATTTTGGAAGGTCAACTTTACCTAAGTTTGAAATTGTAAGCGAATTAATAGAGTCTCCCCAAGCGCGGTATCCTATTTTCATTGCAAATGATTTTAAGAACAGCGGAGTTATTCTCATAAATATGTTCTTTTCTAAAACAACATTCGCAACAATTTGTGCATGTAAGTATTCTTTTCTAAGTCCATACTCAAAATCACTTTTTACAATCTTTAAAATATCTTGAAAATCTAATTCCTTTTCAATCAAACATCCACTAGAAATAACTAATGAGAAATTCCTTAATGTTTTTGATGGAAATACTTTTCTTAGGTTTACTGGGATTAACATTTGGAACGGTTTCTTATTAGTATCAAACATATACGGTGTTCTCATAGCTGTTTTAATTAAACACGCACATAAGAATTCTGTAATTGTTGCATTAAAACTTTTTGCGACTTCTTTAGTCTTACTTAAATCTGCACTTCCAACTATTAAACTCAACCATGAATCATCATATAAAGTTCCCTTTAATTTTAATGCTTTCACATCTCTAGGAGCACTTTTAATTCTACTATCATAATTCTTTAAATAACTATCTTGGAATTCTTCATATGTTGATTCAACATCAGTTAAAATTAAATTTTCACTATCCAGTTCATAACCTTTTAATACTAAGTAGTTATAACAAATAGCCTTTAATAATTCCGTTCCTCCGGTTCCATCAGTTAAAGAATGAAAAATTTCAACAGTGATTCTTTTTTTAAAGTATAAAACCCTAAATAAATAGCCACGGTTTTCCTTGCGCGTAATTCTTCTACACATATATGGATCTTCTTCAAAAACATCCATTTTTTCATTGTTAGGGTCTAAGTAATACCAAAAGACTCCTCTTTTAAGTTTCACTTTTAAAGACTTAAAACGGTCTATTGTTTTATTTAAAGCATCTTGAAGAATAACTGGATCTACTTCTTCAGTTAACTCAAAAGCAATTCTAAAAACATTTGGTCTTCTTTTATTGGAAACCGATGGAAAAACTTTTGCAGCGTTATCTAATTTAAACCATCTACTCATAATACTCCTTCATTGATGTGTCCAAGTGTTACATCAATTAAATTTTTATTATTATTTTTTAAATATATATCTAAGACTTCTTCAACTTCAGAAGCAGTTTCGATTGTGAAATCAATAATTGGACTTATGTTTAAACCTTTTAATTTTTCTACATAATCAACTAAATGGACTCTTTTACTATTTAATATTTTAACATATTCATCTTCCAAAAGTGTTGGAAAAGAATAATTTTTACGATCAACTAAATTTTTTGATCCATCTAATTCATCTTCTTTAAGTCCAAACTTATACTTAAGCATCATTAATTCATATCTTCCATAGACCATAAATTCTAAATTTGGAAGCCTAGAAAATAATTTTTTATAATTATTTACTAAATTTTCAATCTGACTATAACTCATCTCTAATGATAGACCAATGCTCTTAGCACCTAAGTTTTCTAAAAGATTTACAGCTAAAGCATTAGTAGTATTCATATAGACAGATGTTCTATAATCTTTATAATTACCAAGTTTACTTGTTACTATATTTGTATCGTTTTTTTCTTCCACTGTACTTGCTCTTGGTGTTACATAATAAACATCAAGCTCAGTATTTGTTTTAAGATCTTCAAATAATAATTTATCAGTTATGTAGATTTCTTTTAATTCATATTTTAGAGCAGCTTGTAATTGTTCAAAGGTTCTTACTTTCACAATCATTTGGCTATCTCTGTTTATTATATCTGGTTTTGTAAACTCAAATTCTCTTGTTTTTCTATTTTTATTCTTCTTTGAGATTATTTCACGAAAATTATCTAGCGCTCTTCTTCTTAATTCATTAACTTCCTTAATACTAATAAAGATTGGTCTTTTAATATCTAAGTCTAAACTTTCAAATTCAAAAACAGTATTTGCAGTTTTTCTAAACTGTTCTATTAACCTCTCATTAGTTGGGGTTGATTTTGGATTTTCTACCTTAACGCTAGAATTTAGAGAATATCTATAATTTTTATATTTTAAACTTATTCTTAAATAATCATCAATTAAATCAATTGTTCCAGAAATATTTATTTTTCTACTAGGTTCTAAATATGATTTTTCTAATTCTTTTAATTGTCTGTTAGCAGAAGTTAGATAGACTAAAGCAGAATCTAAATTATCTACATGACTTCTTAAACTAACAATATCATTTGCTTTTGCTTCTGTAATTAATTCATTATTTCTATACATTTGATTAACAGTAATTGCATCACTGACATTTCCAACTAAACGAATGCTATCACCAAAATTTAGTTCATAATCAAGTTTTATTTTTACAGTTTTATTATTGCTAGAAATTACTTTTCCTATTAATATTCCTTGATGATTACTTGCCTCTTTATTAATATAATCTTCATCCTTTTCATCAAAAAGAAATCCTTTTGTGAAATCGCGGTTAAATAATTTCCTTAATTCAATTTCTTCAGTTTCTAAATTAAACTCCGTATTATAATAATAATTATCAATTGCTTTTCGATATGATTTAATAATACCTGCAACATATTCTGGTCTTTTCATTCTTCCTTCAATTTTTAAGGAATCAACTCCAGCTTCTATTAGTTCTTTAATTCTAGGAAGACTATATAAATCCTTTGGACTAATTAAATAGCCACTATCTTCACCTAAACTATATGGTAGTCTACAAGGCTGAGCACATCTACCTCTATTACCACTTCTTTTGCCAATGATTGAAGATATATAACAATTCCCAGAACTTGATACACATAAAGCTCCATGAATAAAGACTTCAATTTCTAAGTTTGTTGCTCTTTTAATTTTTTTTATTGTTTCAAGATTAATTTCTCTTGCAACAACAATCCTCTTCACTCCTAAGTCTTTTAGAACTAATGCTTCTTCTACACTATGTATATTCATTTGTGTTGAAGCGTGAATTTCAAAATCAGGATATCTATTCCTTATTATATTTAAAACTCCTAAGTCTTGAATGATTAAACCATCACAATCATTTAAATAAAGGAAATCTAAAAACTCAATTAATTCATCTATTTCTTCATCAAAAACAATTGTATTAACAGTTACATAAACTCTTATATCAAAGAGATGAGCATATTTAATCATCTCTTTTAAATCTTCATGGTCAAAATTATTGGCATAAGCTCTAGCGCCAAATTGTTTTCCACCTAGATATATAGCATCTGCTTTGTTTTCAACTGCCGCATAAAAAGCTTCCTTGCTTCCTGCTGGAGCTAATAATTCTACCATAATTTTATCCTTTCTTTTTACTTAAGATATTCTTCGATTATCTCTAATGATTTCTTTATTTTTCTTAATTCAGTTAATGGATCCTTTTTTGCATCTATAATTGCTTCACTAGTTAAGGGACCATTAAATTTAATTGATTTTAAATTTTTCGCAAGTTTCTTCCAATCAATATTTCCCGTTAGTGGAATTAAATGTGAATCATGATTCCCAAAATTATCACTAAAATGAACACAAATTAATTTATCACTGTATTTCTCAAATTCAAAGTTTTCAATATTTTTTGTATACGCATTAGCATGTCCACTATCAAAACAAAATTTTAATTTGTTTGAGTTAAGATTATCAAAAATATAATCTAAGTAATCAAGTCTTCGTAAATTCTCTAAAGCAAAGTTAACATCTAACTCCTCACATAAATCTAATATATCTCTTAATCTATTTAATCCAAGTTCATTATACTTGGGAGGATTATCCTTACTTGATATATGAAAAACAACTGTTTTAATATTATTCCTAGAAGCAGCTTTAATACCTGCTTTTGTAATATTTATATATTCTTCTCCATCTAAAGTATCCAACCATAAATGATTACAATTTAATACATCTAAATGAATTGCTTCTATATCTAAACCATGTTCTCTAACTATTTTTGCTTCTTCATCTATATCTTTACTATAATATAAAAACACACCACTAAAACCCGCTTCTTTTATTAAAGAAGCTTTTTTACTAGCAGATAAATTTTTTGTATAATTAAAATATGTATTGTGCATTTTTCCTCCAAAAAAGTGCTAATATTAGCACTTTACTTAAGATATTATTCCTTTACAATATATAGAATACCAATAGTTCTTGGACCACAATGAGTTGCGATTGTAGAACTTGCTGTAGAGACATGAATATTATTTATATTAATACGTTTATTTATCTCTTCTTTTAGATATTCTATATCTTCATCTTCAGCCAAACAGTGTGTGATGAAAAGATTGTCAGGGTCAATATTATCTATATCGTGCATAACATATTCAAGCTGTGCATCTAATGCTGCTTTATATTTTCCCCTCGGCTTTTTCCCCACAATCATTTTTCCATCTACAACCCTAATAATAGGTTTAATTTTAAGCATTGAACCAAAGAATCTTTGAGTTCCACTACATCTTCCACCTTTGTGTAAATACTCTAAAGTATTAATAGAAAACATAGATCTAACATTAGGCACTATTGCTTCTATTTTAGCAGCAATCTCAGCTAAGGTATTTCCTTCATCTCTAAACTTCGCAGCCTTAAGCAATAATAATCCAATTCCACTTGATAGATTAGCTGAATCTAGAACTCTAATTCTATCTTCTGGAAATTCTCTACTTGCTATAACTGCATTTTGGAATGTGGAAGAAAAACCACCACCTATACCAAAGAATAACACATCATATCCTTCATTAATATATTTTCCAAACACTTCATTAAAATCATGAGGTGTTAGGGCAGATGTTTTAGGTAGAGTATTATATTTATCTACAAGTTTAAACATTTCTTCAGGTAGTATGTCAATTTTATCACGATAGTTTTTTTCACCAATCGTTACGTAAAGACTCATTACATGTATATCGTGCTCAACATATAAATCATCTGTAAGATCACTAGTACAATCTGTTATTATCTTTATTTTATTCATATTCCCTCTTCATAATTAATTGTTTATTTTATAATATTATACTATAAATTTAATAGTTACTCAATCAATTAATAAATATAAAATATTAGATTTTAATTAATTGTCATATTTATCTAATGATTTCGCATTCCTTAGAAGTTCATTTGCTTCTTTAAATATTATCTCTAAACAATAAAGTTCACTATAATTTATTTTTTTAAGATCAACTATAAACTGATAAAAATCAATGTTTCCAAGTCCGAGTCTCGCATGTGCATCTCTTGTTCCATCATTATCACTTAGATGGAGGTGATATAAGTATTCTTTTAACTTATATATATATTCACTTATTTCATACTCACTTACATTTGCATGACCAGTGTCTAAAATAAATTTCAAATTATCTAAATTAACCTTTTCTATTATATATAGTATTTCATCAGGACTGTAACCAAGTTCTTTTATCCCGGGCATATTTTCAATCATTATATACATTTGATATTTACTAGCATAATCACACAATTCAGTTAATACATTTACAATATGACCTAAATATATTTCCCTATTAATATTTAAATCAATAATTCCCAAATGAAGTGTAAGCTTCTTTATTCCAAACTGATTTGAATAATCGATCCCCTCTTTCATTCTCTTCAATATTTCAATATATCCATTTAAATCACATAAATTGTTTTTATAGCCATGGGGAAGATGCATAACAACTTCAATATTTTTAAACTTATTAATTAAAGAATGAATAGAGTTTGTATAAACATTAAATGTATCATTATCTAAATTATAAGGATAAAATATTTCAATAGCTTGGTAGATTCCTTCTTCAAATAAATAATAATAACTTTCTATCTCTTCTTTTGTCCTTAGGGGGTTAATAGTAAAACACTTCTTCATTAGATTACCTCTTGTATATTATTTAATTTATTACCATTATATCATAATAAGTTTATTTTTAAATATACTAAACAAAATTAAATAGTAGAGTCCAAGAATCAGACTCTACTAGTTTTTTTATTTTGTGAATGGTCTTGTAGGACTAATATATCCACCTTGAAGAGTTGAAACATCATTGCTTACTATTAATGCTGATTCTTCAAGACTTTTGATTTTACTAATAATTTTATCTTTACCTCTTCTTTTAGAGTAAATCATTAATACTAGTTTTTCACTGTCTTTTCCTTCCGCATTTACAGTTGTAACACCAAGTCCTTCTTCTCTTAAATTAGCAGCAATTTCTATTCCTTTATCAATTGGTAAGATTGCTTGGATTAGAATAGTTCCAAGAGCTACCTTGCTTTCTATTACACTTCCAAGATATACTCCAGAAGCAAATCCTAATGAATATATAATTGCTTTCAAATAATTATCTTGAATACCAATTAAAACTCTTGAAGCTACAACAACCCAAATTAAAACTTCTATGAATGCCAGTACAGAACTTATTAATCTATAACCTTTATTCATTAAAATAACTCTTAAGGTTCCTATCGATACTTCAATAAGTCTAGCCAACAAAATAAGTACTAATTCTAACAGCAATACTGCTGTAAATTCAAATTGCATTTATACATTACTCCTTAATAATACCATTTTCCATGGATACTTATGCTTTCTTTTATTTGATCTACAAGTAGGTCTCTAAATAATTGGTCATGATATTCTATTTCAGTTCCTTGCATAAAGACATACTCATCTCTATAAAAGACATAGTCAATAACTGCTATTTTATATAATTCATCATCGTTTATTTGTGATATATTAAAATTATTGGAAAATTTATTATCACCAGGATTACTTGCTAAACTCTTTAGTTGTTTACCAGTAAATTTCAAAGTAATGACCATATTTTCAAAAGGCATCATTTTGAATACAGAACCAAAATATAATGAATCATTTGCCATTATAGGAAAGCCTGCACTTCTAATACCACCAGCATTTACTAAACCAAAGTCTGAATCAGCAAATTTACTAATAGTATTTGCGGCCCAAATAACTCCACGATCTTTATCAATATATGTTCCAGCTACTCCTAAGTATTCATTTGTTATATCTATATATTCTTGATAGTTTTCTAAAATATCACTAACACCACTATCTTCATTTTCTAGTTTTGAACTATCGACAAATCCAGCAGATGCATCAATTACTTTTTTATTTTCTAAGTCAAGTTCTAAAGACAAATGACCTACGTATTTTCCGTTATTACCAGATTGCACACCTACAAATGGTGCTCCAATTTCTCTATATTCTTCAAATACATAATAATTATGTGTATGTCCATTTACTACAGCATCTACAAAGAATTCACCACTTAGATTTGCAATATTATAACTTAAATTCCTTGTATCATCATGACTTACAACAATAACTATATCTGCTCCTTCTTCATTTCTCATAATAGGAACATACTTCTTAATTGCATTCATTTGTGAAGTAAATTCAAAATCTTTACTAATTAAACCAAGGATTGATGAAGTTAATTTTTCACCAATTAATCCAAGAACACCTATTTTTATATCTCCTCTTTCAAGGATTGTGTAAGGTTTTGCCCAATCAACATATTCCTCTGTTGGTAAGTGATATATATTAGCACCTAAAAAGGGAAACTCAGCTTCACCATTGTCCTTATTACCATCTACATATCTAGTTATTTCACTAACACCCCAGTCAAATTCATGGTTACCAATTGCCATTGCATCAAAGCCAACATGGTTCATTAAGTCAACCACAACTTCTCCTCTAGTTAATGACGATAAGGCTGTTCCTTGGAACATATCTCCAGCAGATAATATAATAGTATTATTAGGATTTTTTTCTTTTTCAGTTCTTAAAAAATGCCCAATTCTAGATATACCAATTTCACCTGCAGCTCTATCTTCAAAAATTGCTCCATGGAAATCATTTAAAGTATATATATTGATAATATTATTCATATTTTTATCCCCATTATCATTTGGATCTTGTTCATCATTACAACTAGTAAGAATAAGGGCAAAAGCAAAAATCAAAATTAAATTTATAAATTTTTTCATTCTCTTCCTCTTCTACTATCATATTTTTTTCTCTCGTTAGTATTTAGAATTCTTTTTCTAAGTCTTATATTCCTTGGTGTTACCTCAACTAATTCATCTTCATTAATATATTCCAAGCAAAATTCTAAACTCATCACTCTAGGTCTTTTTAGAACAACTGTTGTATCTTTTGAAGATGATCTCATATTAGACATTTGTTTAGCTTTTACTATATTTACGGCTAAATCATCTTCTTTATTACACTCACCAACTATTTGGCCTTCATATACAGTTTCGTTTGGACTAATAAATAATGTTCCTCTATCTTCAATTTGACCAATTGCATATGCTGTTGCTTTCCCTTGCTCAGTTGCAACTAGTACACCATATTTTCTTTGACCAACATTATTGGAATCTTTTACTCTATATTCTAAGAATGAATGCGACAAAGTTCCATAACCTTTTGTGGAAATAAGAAAATCTGTACTTAAACCGATTAATCCACGAGAAGGAACGGTATAAATTAATCTGGTTTGACTAACTCCATTTTCCATAGACTCTAAAATTCCACCACGTCTACCAATTAATTCAATAACATTACCAATTACATCATTAGGTGCATCAATTACTGTATATTCAAATGGTTCACATACCTTATCATCAATTATCTTTTCAATTGGTTTAGGTTTTGCAACTTGGAATTCAAATCCTTCACGTCTCATATTTTCAATTAATATACCTAAATGAAGTTCACCTCTTCCACTTACAACCCATTCTTCACCACTACCAACTCTTTTAACTCTCAAGCTAACATCTTTTTGAGTCTCACGATATAATCTTTCATCTACTTTAGTAGATGTTACATATTTACCTTCTAAACCACTAAATGGAGAATTATTTGTACTAAATGACATCTCAACAGTTGGTTCACTAATTACTATATTTGGAAGTGCTTCTTCATGTCCTACTTCACAGATAGTTTCGCCAACATAAATATCAGCAAGTCCTGCAACAGCAACAATATCACCTGCAACAGCAGACTGTATTTCATTTTTATGAAGGCCTAAGTAAGAATACAATTTTTGAATTCTAAATTGTTCAATACTACCATCTTTTCTAATACATGAAACAACTTCATTTTGTTTAATTGTTCCTCTACTAATTCTACCAATAGCCATTCTTCCAACATATTCATTATAATCTAATAAAGTACCTTGGAATTGTAGCGGTCCATCTATTTGCACATCAGGGGCTGGAATTTCACTTATTATCAAATCAAGTAAAGCATCCATATTACTTACTTGTGTTTCTAATTCACTATTTAAACTTGATGTTCCTTTTAAGGCACTAACATATGCAACCTTAAAATCTAATTGCTCATCATTTGCTCCAAGTTCAATAAATAAATCAAGAACTTCATCAACTACCTCTAACGGTCTTGCAAACTCTCTATCAACTTTATTGATAACAACAATTGGTTTTAAATTTGCTTCAAGCGACTTCTTTAATACAAATCTAGTTTGCGGCATTGTTCCTTCAATTGCATCAACAACTAAAACAACACCATCAACCATTTTTAATATTCTTTCAACTTCACCAGAGAAATCGGCATGCCCTGGAGTATCTAAGATATTAATACGATGGTTTTTATAATTTATTGCAGTATTTTTTGATAGAATAGTAATTCCTCTTTCTCTTTCAAGCGCATTACTATCCATCGCTCTTTCATCAATGACTTCTCTAGTTTCTAAAGTCTCTGATTTCTTTAATAATTGATCCACTAAAGTGGTTTTCCCATGATCAACATGAGCTATAATAGCTATATTTCTTATATTCATTTTTCTTCCTAACTAAAGATGACCTCTTTCATCTTCAAATCTTTATAAAATTCTTTTTCATGACTAACTAGGATTACTGTACCAGGATATAAGCTAATAGCCTTATATAAAGCCTCTTTCGCAATAACATCTAAATGATTAGTCGGTTCATCTAGAATTAATAGATTTGAAACACTTAAACTTAGGAGTGCAAATCTAACTTTAGTTAGTTCACCACCACTTAGTTTATCCATAGTTTTTAATGCAAGCTCTCCGGTAATACCATATCTTGCAAGCAAATCTCTTATATCTTTGTTTTCCATTAAAGGATATTCTTCTCTAATATATTCTACTGGTGTAATTTCTTTTATGTTTTTTAAATCCTGTGAATAATAAACAATATTATTCAATTCTGATACTTTTACAGTCCCTGATATTTTAGGGATAATGTTTAAGATAGTTTTTATAAATGTAGTTTTACCTACACCATTCTTTCCTATGATTGCTAATTTCTCCCCAAATCTAATTTTCAAATTTATCTTTGGTAAAAGCACTTTATCATATCCGATTTCTAAATCCTTAATTATTATTGCTTCTTTATGAAAAGACTTAGAAAAAGGAAAGTCAAAAATAATTTTTTTATTAGAAGTTGGTTTGTCTAGCACATCTAATTTCTCTAAAATCTTTCTTCTACTTTTGGCCTGCTTTGAAGTAGATGCTCTAACAATGTTTTTCTTAATAAACTCTTCAGTTTTTTTAATATATTTCTGCTGAGCATTATATTCTTGAGCATACCTTTCATCATTCATTGACTTTTGTAAGATATATGCATCATAATTTCCTTTATAAATATTAAGCTGTTTATTATTAATCTCAGCTATAGTATTTGTTACTGCATTTAGAAATCCAGTATTATGACTAATTACGATATAAGCCTTTGGATAATTAACTAAATATTTACTTAACCATTCTACATGAATTGGGTCCAAGAAGTTAGTAGGCTCATCGAGTAACAATACATCTTTTTCTTCTAATAACATTTTCGCAAGAAATATTTTAACTCTTTGCCCACCACTTAAATTCTTTAAAAGAAAACTATTGTCAACATTTATTCCAAGACCATTTAGGACATTTTCAATCTTAGATTTAATCATATAAAAATCATTTTCTTCCAAAATTGCTGTTAAGTTATACGCCTTATTTAATATTTTATCATAGTTTTCTTCAGTTTCCGTCTCCAATGATTTATATAAAGCATTAATCTTTTTTTCAATTTCAAATAAATCATCATAAACATTATATAAATACTCATAAACACTTATTTCGTCATGCACTTTTAAATGCTGATCTAAATATGAGAAGCTAACACCATTTTCCCAAGTGACCTTTCCTTCATCAGGATCAATCTTCTTCGCAATCAAATTCATTAATGTTGTTTTACCAACACCATTTAGTCCTATTAATCCTAAATGATCATTTTGAAAAAGCCTCATATTGAGGCTATTGAATAAGTTCTTTTCGCCATAACTGAACTTCAAATTGCTTATTTCTAGTATACTCATAATAGTGACCTCTATTTAATTATTTTATCATAAAATAGCACATCCTGCAATAAATATTTATTACCACATTTCTATACTTTTAATTTTTCTAAATGCAAATATCTTATCTTTTTATATTGTTTTATTTATTTGATTTACCTTGCTATCTAAATTATCCATTGATATAATTAAAATACAAAGAGGAGACAAGTATGGAACAATACTACAAAAAAATAGAAAGTATAACATATGTTATTCTTATTTTAGCAATAATTGCTGGCCTTTGGTCTGCAATAGAACAAATCATAGTTTACTTTCAAACGTTAAGACATTATATGGGAACAAGTAAAATAGTTGCAAGTGTTAATTTTCTCCAAAACATTATAAGATCAATAACTTATTTTGGAGTTATTATAATTGCTAATCTAATAATCTTATCAAAACAAAAAAGTAAATTAACAGTCCTGTTATTTTTAACTGCTAGTTTAATACTTCTAGTTATTCAAGCAACAGGAGGACTAGGATCAATAGTTCAAAATATTTTTTTATTCTTTAGTGATATCTTAAACGCAAAACAAGTTTTAAGAACATCAGGCCATTTTGGTGTTTCATTATTAATGCTAATTCTTACAATTTATCAGTATACTGAACTTGTGAAAACATTTAAAGAGGAAACTGCATAACAGCAATTTCCTCATTTTTCTTTTCTAGGGTAATATTTTGTTAACTGATAAGTATAAATCATAATATTCTTTTCTTTCTAAGACAAAATCATTTGCTTTTGCTATTTCTTCTAAATGATCTAAACTAGTAGTTCCAACAATAGCTTGCATTTTTGCTGGATGTCTTAATATCCATGCTATAGCGATTGCGGAAGGCTTCACATTATACTTTAAACTCAGTTCATATAATTTCTCATTAAGTTCTCTATATTTCGGATTTCCTAAAAAACTTCCTTCTTCCCAAGAAGCTTGTAGAACACTCCAAGCTTGAATTGTTATGTTGTTTAAACGCGAATAATCTAAGATAGAACCTCCGTGATTAATAGATTCATTATTTTTCATATTTACATTTAATTCTTCATCAATTAAGATTGAATGCACAATAGAAAATTGTAATTGATTAAATAATAATTTAAAATCAATATTTCTTTCTATTAATTCTACTTGAAATTGATTCATGTTAGATACACCAAAATATCTAACTAATCCCTTATCATATAAATACTTAAATGCTTCACTTATTTCTTCAAGTTCCATTAAGGTATCAGGTCTATGAATTAATAAAACATCAAGATAAGAAGTCTTTAATCTTTTTAAACTGTTTTCTACAGATGTAATAATATGTTCTTTGGAAGAATCATAATATCCTCTTCTTATCCCACATTTACTTTGAATGATTATTTTTTCTCTTAGACCAGGATTTCTTAATAATACTTCCCCAAATAATTCTTCTGACTTTCCTGCACCATAAATATCCGCATGATCAAAGAAATTTATTCCAAGGTCTACTGCTTTCTTTACTAGCGACTCTACTTCATCTACACTTTTATTAGAAATTCTCATACATCCAAGCGCAATATTAGAAACAACTAAATCACTATTTTTTATATTAATATACTTCATAATAGTAAATCCTCCACCAGTTATTATATCAAAAAATGAACATATAAAAAAGCCAAAAACATAAAAGTCTTCGGCTTTTTTAATGAGGACAAATAAATATTAAACTAACAATAATATTACTCATTGTTGTTCATAACACTAAATTCTACAGAATAAGTGATCTCCTTCCCATAAATATCTGAATAATCAATATTTAAATTATTCATTGTTATAGTTAAGATAACTTTTTCCTGTGCAGAGATAGTAGGGTTATAATCTACATCAACATTTACAAGTCCATCATACTCTTTATTTCCAATTTGAATATTAGAAACTGTTACATTCAAGTATAATGGTTCTTTTGATGTTTTTGATAAGACTACATCATATTCCTTAACTACCTGTTCAATTTCGTTAGTTCCTAATATTGCTCCAACCGGTATTAAATTACCGTCTTCTGAATAAACCTTTTCTTCTACCGTAATTTTAGACCCTACACCAATTTCTATTGTTGATCCTGCATCGTTTGACAGACCATCCCAATAAGCATAAGTCAAACCAGTAATAGCAATAAGCATTATAATTAATGCGACTGACAATAAATTTTTTGTTCTTAATTTCAATATAACTCCTTACCTTGAAAATAAAAACCACTAAAGTGGCAACTGGCTATCTCAGAGAGACCCTATAGCTTTCCGTCACTAGATTGCTCTAGTTTTGGCATTTTTCAATTTATGTTTTTATTATACCATAAAATGGCAAGAAATTAAACTATTTTACTCTTTTTTATAAATTATATATATTTAAATTGTTTTTACGTAATCAAAAGTAATTGTATAATCTATTTTTTGTGCTTTAATAGCATCATAAGCAGTTTGATCACCTGGCTCATCTAATGTAAATTTTACGACAAATACTACAGTGTCGCTATTGGGATTAACTGATACAAATTCATTTTTTGCAACTTCTACACCATCTAAGAATACATTAACTAAGCCGCTATGAGTTTCAGCACCATTTATTGTAAGTGCAGTTAAAGTTGCTTTAACTGAGTCACCACTGTTAAACTTTTTTAATGTAACTGTATAAGTAACTTCTATCTCTCTAGTATCACCTTCTCCTAAAACAGCTGATGTAGGGATTAATTTTTTTGTTGATATCGCTGAACCAGAAACTGTAACTGTTTGTCCCTCTCCTAATGTAATTTCACCATTACTTGATCCTGTTAATTGATCCCAGTAAGCAAATGTTAATGCTGTTACTGCAACTAATAAAAGCACTAGTGCGATAGATAATAAACTTTTGTAATTCTTCTTCATAATTAAGTCCTCTCCAACTTTTAAATTCTCGTAAAAAAAACCATCTCCTTAACATAGGATGATGGCAACTGGCTGTCTCAAAGAGACCCTATAGCTTTCCGTCACTAGATCGCTCTAGTTTTGGCAAGATTAAAAATGGAATTTTACGTAATAATATTATATCATAGTCGAATATTGTTGTAAAGTCTTTTAATAAAATTAAATTCTTATTATTTGTGTAAATGTTTCCATATTATTACAAAATTCTTATTAAAACTATTTTAAAAATCTTTTTAGTAGTTTAGTTGACTTAGAAAATGGAGGGTATCTTAGAGGTATATCTATTCTATTTGATCGCTTCATTATGCTTTTTTTATGAGAAAAAGTATCAAAACTTGCTTTTCCATGATAACTACCAATACCACTATTTCCAACACCACCAAATGGTAAATGAGCTGATGCTAAGTGGACAATTGTATCATTTATACATCCGCCACCATAAGATATGTTGTTTAATATCAAATTTTGATTTTCTTTTGAATTAGAGAAGAAATATAATGCTAGAGGTTTCGGTTTTAAATTAACCAATTTAATTACCTCTTCTAGATTAGAAAATGTAATAATTGGAAGTAGGGGACCAAATATCTCTTCTTCCATTATTTTGCTTTCCCAGTTCACATTATCAATAATAGTAGGTTCAATTTGCAAAGTATTAATATACCCTTTTCCTCCATAAACAACATCCTCATTATCAAGTAATGATAACAATCTCTTATAATGTTTTTCGTTTATAATTTTAGGATAATGTTCATCAAGATTAAATAATTCTTTTATTGATGATTTTAAATAATCAATTAATCTATCTTTTATCAATTCATCTACCAAAATATAGTCTGGTGCAATACAAGTCTGTCCTGCATTTAAGAATTTTCCCCAAACAATCCTTTTTGCAGCCAATTTAAGATTAGCTGTATTATCGATTATACAAGGACTCTTTCCACCAAGTTCTAAGGTTACTGGTGTTAGATGCTTTGCTGCTTCATTCATCACAATTTTTCCTACATTTGTACTACCAGTGAAGAATATATAATCAAACTTTTCCGCTAACAATTGTTGGCTTACAGTTGATTCTCCTTCAATAACTTTAATGTAAGATTCATCAAAATTCTTATTTATTAGCTTTCTTAAAAGTTTTGATGTATTAACTGAGAACTCTGAAGGTTTAATGATTGCACAATTACCTGCTGCTAGTGCACCAGCAAGTGGAGCTATTGCCAATTGGAATGGATAATTCCAAGGAGATATTATTAAACATACACCATAAGCTTCTTTATAGATATAACTTTTTGCTGGGAATTGAGAAAGAGGTGATTTAACCTTCTTAGGTTTAGACCACTTCTTTATTCCTTTTATTAAAGTTGTTATTTCTTCTAAAGCAAAACCAATTTCAGTCATATATGCTTCGTATTCTGATTTATTTAAATCAGATTTTAATGCATTTAATATTTCACATTCACTATCTTTAATTAAATTATAGAGTTTTTTTAATTGTTCTTTTCTAAATTTGATATCTTTGGTAATGTTTGAATTAAAAAATTTTCTTTGTTTTTCTAAAATTTGTTTTATCATAATATCTCCATTTTTATCTTATCCTTTACTTGCTGCAATAAATGATTTAAATAAAGGACTTGGTTTAGTTAGCCTCGATTTAAATTCTGGGTGGAATTGACACGCAATAAAGAAAGGATGCTTTTTAATTTCTATTATCTCTATTATATCATCTTCTTCATTTATTCCAGAAAAAATTAACTCACTTCCTTTAAAGATATCTGCATACTTGTTATTAACCTCATATCTATGTCGATGACGTTCATAGATATGTTTTTCATTATATACTTTATATGCTAAGGTATCTTGTTTTATTGTACAAGGATAATTGCCAAGACGCATAGGGTTACCAATACCTTTTCTCAGTTCACGAATATTAATTAAAGGCATTGATGTATTTTCATCTAATTCAATTGAATTAGCATCTTTATACCCTAAAACATTTCTCGCATATTCTATTAATGAAAGTTGTAATCCAAAGCAAATTCCAAAGAATGGTATTTTATTTTCCCTTGCAAATTTAATTGCTGTCATAATACCTACAACATCTCTACTACCAAATCCTCCAGGAACAATTATACCTTTATAACCACTCAATACTAAATGAGCATTTTCTTCATTTAAAGTCCCAGAATCAATAGGAACAGTCTCAACAATCACATCATTTGCATAACCTGCATGCTTTAAACTTTCATATACTGAAAAATATGCGTCTTTCAAGTTTACATATTTTCCAACTAAAGCAATTTTTATATTTTTTTCTAGACTATGTGCTTTTGATGCGAACTTATTCCATCCTGATAAATCTATATCTTTTACTTCTAAGCCAAAATGTTTTAAGATAATCTTATCAATATTTTGTTTTGCTAGCATATTAGGAACATCATAAACAGAAAGACAATCCTTAGCTTCTATTACTGATTCCTTATTTACATCACAAAATAAAGCAATTTTATCCTTTTCATTTGTAGTTAACTCATGCTCTGTTCTTAAAATTATAATATCTGGAATAATCCCTAATGAACGTAGTTCTTTTACACTATGCTGGGTTGGCTTAGTTTTCAATTCTTTTGATGCTGCAACATAAGGAACTAAAGTATTATGAATATATAGTGTGTTTTCATAACCACGGTCTCTTCTAAACTGTCTAATCGCTTCTAAAAAAGGTAGGCTTTCAATATCACCAACAGTACCACCAATTTCAGTTATTACAACATCAGCTTCACTTGAAATAGCTGCATTAATCATGCATGCTTTAATTTCATTAGTTATATGAGGGATAACTTGGATAGTAGATCCACCATAAAGGCCTTTTCTTTCCTTTTCAATAACTCTTAGATAGATCTTACCTGATGTTATACTTGAGTTTTTATCAAGTTCTTCATCAATGAATCTTTCATAATGACCTAGATCTAAATCAGTTTCTGCTCCATCTGCTGTCACAAATACTTCTCCGTGTTGAAGAGGTGACATATTACCTGGGTCTACATTAATATATGGATCAAATTTCTGCATAAATACTTTAAGCCCATGTTCTTTTAGTAATCTTCCAATACTTGATGCATTGATTCCTTTACCCAAACTAGAAACAACTCCACCAGTAACAAATATAAATTTAGTTTTCATAATTCCTCCAAAAGAGAAAAGAGTCCTCTTATTAAGAGAACTCTTGTTGGCTCTTTATTATTATAACAAAGAAAAAACTAAAAATAAATATTTTTTTTATTTTTTTTACACGCCTTCTTCAACATAATTATTTACAACACTCTTAGAATAGTCTAGGCTATCTACATTTTCTTTTCTTTTTAAAATTTTATTAAACATAGTGAAGAATACTATAACGGTAATTAATACTGCAATAATATCCGCAGTAAATTCCGCATAGAACACTCCATTTATTCCATATAACTTAGGTAATATAAATGCAAGCGGGATTAATAAAATTATTTTCCTTAATGCTGCTAAGATTAAAGAAACTAATGATTGCCCTAAAGCCATAAATGTATTTTGGCAAGCTATTTGTATTCCCATAACACTCATACCTAAAAAGAAAACTCTTATAATATTTGGCGCAATACTAAGTAACTTAGGATCACTATTAAATATTGATACAAAAGTACTTGGTGATGCTAATAAGAATATGTAGAAGGTTGCAGAAAATGCAAATGAAACTATAAATAAAAACTTAAATGCTGATTTCACTCTATCAATTCTATTAGCACCATAATTATAACTAATAAGCGGGCTAGCCCCTTGCGCAAATCCAATTATCGGTAGAACTATAAATTGCATAATTGATAACATGATAGTCATCAAATTTAAATAAGTTTTATAATCATTTCCACCGTATTTAGTAATTTGAATATTAAACACTATTTGAACAGCTGATTCAGTAGCTTGCATAATAAATGGTGAAACACCAAGAGCTATAATCGATAAAATTATTTTTCTATTTAGTTTAAAGTTTTTAAAACTAATTCTCACGACAGATTTATCACTTAATAAAAACCAAATAACAGAAATTGCTGATAATGTCTGAGAAATTATAGTAGCTAGAGCAGCACCTTTTACTCCCATATTTAAACCAAACATAAAGATTGGATCTAAAATTATATTTGCGACTGCTCCTATAATAACTACAATCATAGCCATTATTGAATTACCTTGCGCTGTTACATAAGAGGTCAAACCTAAAGTTAACATTACTGAAATTGTTCCAAAAGCATAAATTATTAAATAATCTTTTGAATATCCTATTATTTCAGAGGTTGCTCCAAAAAAGTATAGTAGAGGTTCTGCAAATACCATCAAAACAATTGATAAAATAACACCAGTAATAACAAGCATTACAAGGCTATTCATCATTGTGTTCTTTGCTTCTAATTTTTTTCCTTCTCCTAATCTAATAGAAAAAATTGGCCCACCGCCAAATCCTACTAATGCCGCAAATGCAGAAACAATTAAAATGATAGGAAATGTAATTCCTACCCCTGCTAGTGCTATTTCTCCTATATCTTTCATATTGCCTATATAAATTCTATCTACTATATTATATAAAACATTTATAAGTTGACTCAAGACCAATGGTAAGCTAAGCTTTAATATTGTTTTGCCTATTTTACCATTTAAAAACAAATCTTCTTTATTCAATCTATCACTCCTTTTTTTATAAATAATATTTATATATTATACCACAAATCACAAAAAAATGCACTTCTTATTAAAAACATAAAAAACCTTATTTTACCTATTAATCAAAGTTAAGATTTTTCTTTAAATTATCTATCATTCTTTTTGTTTTAGTGTATAAAGATTACAAAAAATTAAAAAACGCGTTATAATAATATTTATAGAATGAAGGTGAAAAAATGACTCTACCAGATAAGTTTTTTGAAGTTATAAGTTATGAAGGTGTTGTATCAATAGTATCTTGGGGTAACGATGAACCACATATTACAAATACATGGAATTCATATTTAGTAATTTTAGATAAGAATAAAATACTAATTCCAGCTGCAGGAATGCATTCAACAGAGAAAGATATTCTCTTAAATAATAAAGTAAAAATCACTTTAGGAAGTAAGGCAGTTGAAGGATTTAATGGATATCAGGGTACTGGATTTTTAATAACCGGTAATGCAAGCTTTTACTATGATGGAGAATACTTTAATATAATGAAAAATAAATTGTCATTTATTTCTAGAGTAATAGTGGTTAATGTAGAAACATGTAAACAACTTTTATAAACAAAAAATTGCATTATTTTGAATGCAATTTTTTTATTTACGCATTTATTTATAATTAAATAGTACTTGATTTTATTATCTTTGAATATATTTCATAACCTTTTTGGTTTAAATGGATACCATCTGCAGTATAATCTGAATTTAGATATCCTGTATCATCTAAAAGTTGATCAAATATATGGATATAATTTATATTGTTATTTTCTGAAAACTCCCTAACTCTACCATTGATAGACATTAATTCATCATTTGTTCTACCACCAATGTATATTTTTTTATACAATACATTCGTAGTACTAACTACAGGTGTCGTTGATAGGTAGTTTATCATTGCATAAGGAAATTGCATCTTTAATAGATTAATAACTTCAATAACTCCAAAATATGCTTCTTCAATAGTTGCTTCTAATAGAACAAGGTCATTGGAACCAATAGAAATAAATATTTCTTTTGGCTCTATATTACCTATAATTGTATCTATATTATGAATTATAAATTTTGTGGTTGCTCCTGCAACACCTCTATTTATTGCATTAATCTCAGGTAAAAATTTATTAAGATTGAAATATTCAATAATTGAATCTCCAATAAATAAGTTATCAATATTAATATCCATGTTATTTTTTTTATATTTTTCTAAGACTTTTGATGAAGTCATTTCAATCATCTGTCTTAAGCGAGTAAGCTCATCTTGATTTAGTTTCATTATCAATCCCTTTTTTTTATTTATTTATTCTGTAAAAATCAACACCTTGGTTAACTTTGCCAAGCGCATTATGTATTTCTATTTGAGCAGAGAACACATCTTCTTCACCAAATATAATATCCTCAAACTTATAACTAAAACCATTCTCTTCTTCCTTTAAGGAAGCAAAAATACTTTTATTTGAAATAAGATTATTATTTTTATCAAATAATTTTAAAATTATATCTGTTGGTTTTAATTCCTCAGGAAGACTAGATCTATCTAAAATTATAATTAATTCATTTTTGCCGTCTTCTTTTATTTCAATCACTGCTTTAAAATCAATGTCAAATTGATGTTTTAAGTATATATTACCAGTATCATATGTTTTAATAATTTCATCTGTTTCTTCAATAATTATTACTGAATAATTACTTTCAATAGATAGTTTTAAAGTACCTTCATATACCCCTGATCCTATTACATTAACTTCAGTTGTATCATTTGAATCATCCATACTTGTTGCTTTTACTGATATTGTACTATTCTTATGAATCTCACGGATAGAAAACTTAATAAAAACTTCAGCTTTCTTTTCTTCAATATCTAAATCTCCAATTTTTAAAGAATAATTATAGATATTTTTTTGACCTTCAACATAATTATAAAATTCACTTCTAAGTGCAGAATTTTGATTTTTTAAATCATTAATTTGGCTCTGTAACTCTGATATACTATTTGAAATTTCTTTCATCGCATTTTTATGATTTGCATTCTGAATGATAACTATAATAGATAAAATTAAAATCCCAAATAATGCTATCATTTTTATGAAAGCACCCTTATCTAGTAAAACATTAGGTTTACCAGTTCTTAATACTTTGTTTGCATTTTTATTATACACTATTGCATAAACAATAACACCAACAACGAATGTAACAATTATTATTAAAACATAAATAATTGCAGCTAAATTTATACTACCACTCATTTCTATTTTCTCCTTTTTAAAATCCTATTATTTCCTTGAAGCTATCAATATAGTTTCTTGTAACTTCCAAGTATTGATTTGTTTCCAATATTATTTTTATTCGTGAATTAAATAATGGTTTTATTTTACTAATGAATGATTTATTTACTATTTGTGATTTATTTATCCTAATAAAACCAAATTCTGAGAATTCACCTTCAATTTCATATAGTTTTTGTTTGATTTGATATGTATTATCTATTGTATACAGGTACACTTCTCTTCCAAAACTTTCTATATAAACAACCCGATCATAGTTGATGAATTCATACTGATTATCCTTATTCGCAACAAAAAAAGATTGAACAAAGTCAGATTCTCTAAATATTAAAGAGGCATCTTCAACAACTTTGAATCCACCTTTTTCCAGCATTGCTTTATATATCTCATAATTTTCTTTTCTACAAATAATTTTAATTTCCATAAAACCATTCCTATTCTAACTAATTATATTATTTATACATTTTAAAATCAACAGCATTATCATAAGTTACATAAATAGTGTCATAACTTACATTTAAATCTCGTAAATTTTAAAAACCCAGTACTAAAATGTATGTTTTAATATATACTAAATTTTATAACAAATATTGAATAAAGAAAAGATGTCTCTTTATAGCCACGGCATCTTTTTGCAAATAATATTAAAACTATAAAAATACAGGCTTAATTAAGCCTGTATGTGATATTTTATTATGGTTACTTACAACAGTCGTATTATGACTATATTAGATTAATATAATTTTGTTTATCTAAAAATATAGAATATAAAATAACTTTACTTTCTTCTTCAAAAATCTTATAGAAAATTAAATATCCAGGAATAAATAATGTTCTATATCCCTGATTTTTTAGTATTTGATATCTTGGAACAGATCCTAATTTTGGGAAGTCTTTTAATTTTAATACAAGGGATTCAATTGTGTTTAATTGTTTCTTGGCAACATCTACACAGTTAACATCAGCGATATATAGAATTAATTCATGAAGTTGATCATTAAATTTATCTGTTCGTAGTAATTCGAATTTCACTATAAATTCTCCAATTTATTTCTTAATTCATCAAATGTTTCTTTAGCGTCTGATATTCTTCCTAACCTTACATCTTCATCTGCTTCTGCTAAGTTTTTTAATAATTCTAACTCTGCCTGTAGCTTTAAGTAATTCTCATAACCAAGTAATACTGTATCTCCTCTACCGTTTACAGTAATAAAAACTGCTTCTTTACTTTCCTTACAAAGATTTGAAACTTCTGAATACTTATTTCTTAAATCTGATGATGGTCTTATATTGTTCATAAAATACACAACCTCCTTATATCGTTATTATATCATAATAACGATATAATATCAATAAGTATTATATATTTTATATTATGATTTTATTCATAAACTTTTAAGTAATATATTTTTTTATCCAGCGAGAAATTGGAATTTAAAAAGTTAAGCTAGATTTCATCTTTAGTATTTTTATAGGTTAATAAGCTAAATTACTAACGATTTTCAAATCAATTTCAATTTCATAACGCTCATTTTTAGACATTATTTCTTTTAAATCATCGTAGGGAAAAGGTTTTTTATTTACCTTTATTATATGCCATGTTCTATTAAACTCTTTTTCAAAATGCTCATCAAATAACATCTCTGATTGGCCATAAGATGATTTCTTTCGACTATCATCCGATCTGAAGATAATACCGATATTTTTTACTTTATCATTGTATATTAAATATCCAGTCTTTAAACGACCACTATCACAATAAGCAAAGAAACCTTTTCTTCCTTTACGATTAACAATTTTATTTTTAATAATTATTTTCATACTATGATCCTTTCTTGAATGAAGAAATGTATAAATTGGTATAGAACAATAAATTGGAATAGTATTTATAGTTTTATATAATAAATAATGTTTCAATTAATCGTAATGATTCTATTATTCTTGGTTCATTAGAGTGATTTAGAATTTTGATTTGATTTTCATCCAATGTAATAAAATACTCAATTGAATTCGAATACAAAAAAGTATCGACAATATGTTTATCCATAATATTATTGCTTTTAATTGCAAATTCTCCTTGAAACATACTATAGATAAAATTTTCTATATATTCTTTTTCATAATCATATGAAGGATGATTAATTTGTACATTTACAATAATATTGCTTATAAATTTATCATGATAATCAACTATTTCTTTACTATAATTCTTTTTATAATAATTCAAGTTATCAATATCTTCACTATTATATAACTCATTTTCCAACAACTTCTCCTTATTAATAGATTTATTCCATTTCTTAATATCTTTGATTATTTCATAATATGATGAAATTGATTCTATTTCTTTTATATAAATATTCATATAAGGAACAAATGAGTTAATTAAATTCAATAATATTCTTTTAGATATTTTCTTTATCTCTTTTTCACAAAAGCTTTTATTAACTGATAAGGATTTAAATTCGTGTAAAAGAATATTTTTAATCTCATTTTTCAATTTATTAGAAATATTTTCGATTAATCTTTTGCATTCATCATACCTTTCGATGTTTCTTACACTCCCTTTCAATTGGAGTAAAAAATTAATATAAGGAGAAAAAGCTAATATTAATGTAAAAGAAATATCATATGCATAGTGAATAGAAAAATAGTTTGATAATTCAATTCTTGAGGTTTCAATTTCCTCGTTGGTAAGTGATTCAAAATCTTTTAATTTCTTTGCATCAAAATATTTGTCTATATCGCTTCTACTACAGAAATTTACATTCGAACATTTTTGCAATAAAAGCTCGTAATACTCTTTTATTTTTGGAGAAAAATGATTGTTATTTAACATTTCAAATATAGTATGGATAGAAACAAAAATTGAATTATTATTAATTATTTCTTCTATTTTGCTAATATTTACTTTTTTATTTTCACTATAACCAACGAGCAAATATACTATATTTGTATCAATAAATATATTTTTATTTTTAATCATAAGTGATAACACTTTCCCTATATCTATTTATATTTCTTTTCATTTCATTTTTTAATCTTTCGAATTAATAATAATTTTAAATCATTTTTTGATAGAGCAACTATGTTCGATAAATTACAGTTAATCGCACGATAAATTACAATTTAACGAACTATCTATATTATACTTTATTATCCAAATTATGTAAATATTAAAAATTGGATACAAAAAATCGGAAACAAAAAACAGGTTTTATAACAACCTGATTTCTTATAAATCTAATATTTAAAACTGGTACACCCACGGGGACTCGAACCCCGGACCCATTGATTA